>ERZ825670.262-NODE-262-length-75889-cov-8.032690_pt1 | contig 75889 bp, 72 predicted proteins | sample MGYA00519929_ERZ825670 | MGnify/ENA primary metagenome ERZ825670 (study PRJEB31778, sample SAMEA3449207) | human gut metagenome | biome: human gut; feature: human-associated habitat; material: faeces | place: United Kingdom | collected 2010/2012 ...
CATTCCACTAAGGTGAGATTAAAACTTCGCATTATGAAAGAGCAGAAGTATTTTTTCCTGTATTTACATTCCACTAAGGTGAGATTAAAACTGACTTCTTTCAGTTTTTGATTGCAATGTCAAGCAATTTACATTCCACTAAGGTGAGATTAAAACCAACAGTATTCTAACCAAGTGAATCCTTTTGCTCCTGTATTTACATTCCACTAAGGTGAGATTAAAACTGGTAGGTGTTTAAGATGGCTCATGATAAACTTTAATTTACATTCCACTAAGGTGAGATTAAAACATTAAAAACGAGGTTTTTTTGTTTCTTGAACTATGTGATTTACATTCCACTAAGGTGAGATTAAAACTATTTTTCAATGTTCGGCTACAATTATAGTCAATTAAATTTACATTCCACTAAGGTGAGATTAAAACCTTTTTGATACTTGCTTATTTTAATATAGTGAAATAATTTACATTCCACTAAGGTGAGATTAAAACGTTATTGTAACCACTTGTAAACTTTTTCGCCTGAACATTTACATTCCACTAAGGTGAGATTAAAACGTTTATATATTGACCGTCTAAACATTTTTTGTAAACATTTACATTCCACTAAGGTGAGATTAAAACAAAAAGAAAAATAGTTATCAAGTTATCAAGTTATAGATTTACATTCCACTAAGGTGAGATTAAAACGATGAAAGGATTAACAAGGCAAGAGAATATTTCGTATTTACATTCCACTAAGGTGAGATTAAAACAAAGTATAAAGTAGTATCAATATTTGATAAGTCGTATTTACATTCCACTAAGGTGAGATTAAAACCAATATCGTCAGTGTATAATGCGGTCGCATTTGCAAAATTTACATTCCACTAAGGTGAGATTAAAACATCATCAACTAACTGGCGTGTAAACTTTATCACAAGTATTTACATTCCACTAAGGTGAGATTAAAACGTCTGAATATTCTTTTAAAGTCTTAGCATAATCTAATTTACATTCCACTAAGGTGAGATTAAAACCAATAAATTTTTAATTGATTTAGTCAATAAAATAAAATTTACATTCCACTAAGGTGAGATTAAAACATTTTGTGATTGCAAGACTATTTTTAGTACTAATTGATTTACATTCCACTAAGGTGAGATTAAAACATTGTAAAAATTTTCCTCCCAATACTTAAATTTTGGATTTACATTCCACTAAGGTGAGATTAAAACTGTGTATAATGTTGATAAATTTATTATCAAAGCTAGATATTTACATTCCACTAAGGTGAGATTAAAACTTAATAATTATGAACATTTTGTAAACAATTAAAAAATTTACATTCCACTAAGGTGAGATTAAAACCGGTTTCGTCTGCCTCAATAAATAATTTTTTAGTATTTACATTCCACTAAGGTGAGATTAAAACTGAATTATAGCATCAATTTGAATATCTTCTAAATCTTCATTTACATTCCACTAAGGTGAGATTAAAACGATTATGTATCTAATTGTGGTATAAATATATCTAGATTTACATTCCACTAAGGTGAGATTAAAACAGAAGTAAAACTTTTTTGGGCGTTGCTAAAGCAAATTTACATTCCACTAAGGTGAGATTAAAACTTGAATTATCAAAACTATTTTTTAAATCATCAAAAACAATTTACATTCCACTAAGGTGAGATTAAAACTAAAACTTCTTGCTCAGGAGTAATAGCTGCACTTGCATTTACATTCCACTAAGGTGAGATTAAAACATCAATATTTACAAGAAAAAACAATGTCAAAATTATTTACATTCCACTAAGGTGAGATTAAAACTTTTTATCCTCTAGGGCTTTAACTCTAGTATCTAAATATTTACATTCCACTAAGGTGAGATTAAAACTTCGAAAATTGGGCGAAATTGGTGCGGATTTTATGAGATTTACATTCCACTAAGGTGAGATTAAAACGTTGAACACGTGAAAGAGCAGTTATATAACTCACGATGATTTACATTCCACTAAGGTGAGATTAAAACAAAATTAACATGAACTTGGACAAATTGCTAAGAAAATTTACATTCCACTAAGGTGAGATTAAAACCATTAACACCGTTTTCAGCCGATAAATCTACTACATTTACATTCCACTAAGGTGAGATTAAAACCTATAAACAATAATACAATTAATACACATCAAGTAACATTTACATTCCACTAAGGTGAGATTAAAACCTAGTTATTAAATATAAATCCTCTAGTCGTGTATATTTACATTCCACTAAGGTGAGATTAAAACTTCGCCATAGATATACTTGCTCCTGCGTGTGTGCTAATTTACATTCCACTAAGGTGAGATTAAAACTTCATCTCTAAGAATGTTAAAGGTGTTGATACCATATTTACATTCCACTAAGGTGAGATTAAAACTCTAAGTTTGAGCATTTAAAACTGATGCAACATTAATTTACATTCCACTAAGGTGAGATTAAAACCTAAAATGTTATATATCTTATGATGTATAACATTGATGATTTACATTCCACTAAGGTGAGATTAAAACTTACAACCCAACGTAAAATTGTATCATACACTTTATTTACATTCCACTAAGGTGAGATTAAAACCGAGCAAAACCTTTTTTCTTTAACCATAACCTAGAAATTTACATTCCACTAAGGTGAGATTAAAACTTTTGTGATTGCAAGACTATTTTTAGCACTAATTGATTTACATTCCACTAAGGTGAGATTAAAACATAGTTATCCATCTTTTAAACCCCCTTTTAATTAAAATTTACATTCCACTAAGGTGAGATTAAAACTATTATGTAATATATCTTTTAGTGAATGTAACAAATTTACATTCCACTAAGGTGAGATTAAAACCGAAACATGGGAATTTGAGGAAACAAAGTCTTTACTATTTACATTCCACTAAGGTGAGATTAAAACGGCAGATTTAGGAAAATTTAACGGTCATGTTCAAGGATTTACATTCCACTAAGGTGAGATTAAAACTCCAATTTATTCAATTTTTCCAAATTTTGTCAATATTTACATTCCACTAAGGTGAGATTAAAACCTATGAGGAATAAAAAATGATTGGTGATAATAAGAATATTTACATTCCACTAAGGTGAGATTAAAACCCATTCCAAACGACTGACAAAAATTTTCTATCACAATTTACATTCCACTAAGGTGAGATTAAAACTTAATAACGTCTACTTTTTCTTGTATTTCCTTTTATTTACATTCCACTAAGGTGAGATTAAAACTATCCTGTAAAGTGCGTTTATGCCCCGTCTGTGCAATTTACATTCCACTAAGGTGAGATTAAAACACCAGTTGCATATGCTCTATTTAAAAAGCTTACTAAATTTACATTCCACTAAGGTGAGATTAAAACTAAGATTTACCAACACACAAAATAACATGATAATGATTTACATTCCACTAAGGTGAGATTAAAACCTACCAATTTTCAAGTTACGACGCCAAGCACACATATTTACATTCCACTAAGGTGAGATTAAAACCTTGACTTCTAAATTGCAGTGTGCTATGTTTCTTTCATTTACATTCCACTAAGGTGAGATTAAAACGAAAAGACGTGAAGTCAAAAGAATAGTTAAAGGGATTTACATTCCACTAAGGTGAGATTAAAACGCATATTATTGCAGAAAGTTCTGTGTTAGGAAATTTATTTACATTCCACTAAGGTGAGATTAAAACAATGTGTTATGCTTCAGGGGAGCTGAGCCAAACAAATTTACATTCCACTAAGGTGAGATTAAAACTTTATAAGGAACACAAGATTGAGCAGAAATTACAATTTACATTCCACTAAGGTGAGATTAAAACTTTGTCCAAGTTCATACTAATTTTTGGAAAATAAATTTACATTCCACTAAGGTGAGATTAAAACATCACCTTGTAAAAAAGTGTAAGTATCACGTAAAGTATTTACATTCCACTAAGGTGAGATTAAAACTGGCAACACTTACAAGACTAGCCAGTCAGGTAAGATTTACATTCCACTAAGGTGAGATTAAAACCAATGTTGAAAATCGAGCAAAAACCCCATGTAGATATGTGTATTCAGCACATAAAAAAGTCGGAAATTGTCGATGTTCATACAACAAGACAATTATAGCATTAAAAACTATAATTGTCTATTGATAATATAACAGAACTTAGATAATAATTCTAAGAATAAAATATTAAAACACACAATTATGTGATTATATTTTTCTCTAATTAAACATTGTCGAACCCCCTACAAAATAACAGAATGTATAGTCGACAAGATATTTAAATAAAGTTATCAGTTTTATCTTCTACAATGCCAATAAACTCATGTTTAACCCATTTAGCATCTCTAACCTTGTATATAACTATAGAGTCTGTATCTTTTCTAATAAGAGGTTTCAACTCAGACTTTAAAGTATAGAGTTGACTATCAGTAAGTTCGCCCTCAAAGACTGAATTTTGTATTCTATAAAGATATCTTTTACAAATTTTGAACACTTTATGTAGAATTTTTTTACCGATGTCATCAGTTTGGATATCGTATACTAATATAATGTGCATATAAATCACCACCAAATTTTAAATCCGTCATACTCTTTTTCACCGTATAGATGCTTAATAAGTTTATAACATTCCAACCTTATAAGGTATTGATAAGATACTTCTTTGTCTAACTGTTTATGATGTATAGTTTCCATAAATTTAGTATCAAGAGCTTTAGCGATAGTACCTCTAGCATCAGCATTGATATGTGTGAAATTCAAATCTTTAGTGAAATCTTTTTCAGTTATTTGATGTTTATTCAACAATGAGAAGATTAATCTGTCAGCTATTATAGGCTTGAATATCTCAGAGATATCTAAACATAGAGAAAAGCGTCTTTCACTAGCTTGATGTAGATAGCTAATCGTTGGATTTAAAGAAGTTTTATATATTTCTCCAAGGGTTCTAGTGTATACTAAAGTATTGACATATGAAATCAATGAGTTTATAGCATTATCTGGAGGGTGCATAACACGTTTTTCAAAGTCTATATCTTGATTTACAATTATCTTCCAAGCAGAGTAATAAACTTGTCTAATATTACCTTCATATCCCATTAATTCTGTAATAGATTTGCTATCAAAGATGTGTTTTCTAAGATTTTCAATCTGTTCCATATAGAGTGTTAGTTGACCGTTTCGTTTAGGGTTGTAATATCTAAGATTTCTATAAATGTTATAAGAACCTGCATCTATGAACTTTTGAGCAATCTTTAGACGTTTCTCATTATTAGAGTAGTTTTCTACCTGTTTTACTAGTAGTTGTCCCGATATTTTTGCCTCACGAGGATAGTATGAACCTATATAAAATCCATAGTGGTTGAAAAAATGTAAGCTAATTTTATACTGAGTGAGATAGCTCAATAGATGAGTATTTACAGTTACTTCATTTAATAGGTATATATTATCATGTAGTTCAATGGGGATATCTTTTTTTACATTATCATCGGTTACTATTTGAATAGTGTTGTCTTTTCGGCGTAGAGTTCCACTTTTTAGTATAAATAGAGGTTTTTTCATAGTTACACTTCCTTTCTAAGTTAGATAAAACATAAATCATAATACGCACACTTTTTACAGATACTTTTTTTATTCAACTGTTCTGGTGGAGTTTCTAAAGTATTGATATATCTAATATCTTCACAATAAGATTTTATCTGTAAGATATCCTTATCACTTAGAGAAACCTCTTTGACTTGCTTTTGTTTTGGATAGTCTATTTCACCAGTAAAGCCATCTACATTAAGTTCTCTTAGAACGTATAGATAGTACTTCATCTGCCAAATAGATGCCTTTTCTATAGAAGAACTCTTTTTAGTTTCGTATAGAACGTTATCCTTTATGAAATCGATATTTATTTTATTCATAATATTGATATGCTTTTCTTCCCTAGAATAAGATTTCTCATCTATAACTTTTCCAATTTTAACAAGTTCGCTATCATCTTCCATAGTACATTCTTTAATGAAGTACCAAAGTTTTCTTTTGCATACCATGTAATAGTAGATATGTATACCAGTAATATCTTTCATAGTTCATCACTCCAAGTAATAATTGGTAAATAATAGATAATAGTTGATTATATCTTTCCATTAATTTAAACTTCACTTATTTACATTTCACTAAGGTGGATTAATCTAAAGTGTATTATATAAAGTCATCATCGTTAGAGTATTTCGAGGTTAAACCAAGACCACTATTGGAAGTTTCATCGAAGTCGTACTTGAAGTTATATAGAATATAATAGTCTTTTAAGTTAGGAATAGTGTGTAAACTTTTTGCACGATTATCAAAAGTGGATATGGTAGTAGAATTATCATTTATGAACTTTCTAGCTAGAGTTTTATCTTCCTTAGAAGATTTTCTATCATTTAAGATACTAATATTTTTATTAAAATCTTCCGAATAGGCATCGTATATACTGCTAGGAACTATATTGTAAGTGAATATCTTTCTAAAATGTTCTTTAGCCTCAGCTTTGGAGTAGTTAAAAGATTGAATATTTTTTATACTGTTCAAGTTACTTTCCAGAGTTTTAAAGTAAGAAGTATCTTTAATTTGGTCTACGTTGTAGACGTTGTTTATATAAGATATCTTATCTTGTTCAGTGAAGTAACTATCATCGAACTCTTTTAAGAACTCAATAGAGCGTTCGTAGATATCCATATCATAGAGTTTTCCGTTAGCATGATTCTTATTATCTAAAATGTAGACGTTCGGATTTTCAGAGGTATAGTCTTTCTGTCTGTAGCATCTTCCCATACGTTGAAGTAGACTATCTGCTGTAGACATTTCGGTAAATAGAACATCAAAACTTATATCCAAACTAGCCTCCACTAGTTGCGTGGATACCCATATACCAGTTTTAGTAACTTCATCGTCGCCCATAGTAAGAATTTCTTTTTCTAAAGATGCTCTATGTCTTTGAATGAATCCAGAGTGCAACAACTTAACGTTAGATGTGCTTTCTAAAAGTTCGGAATAGACATCACGAGCATTTTTGATAGTGTTACATATTACTAATACTTTTTTATCTTTAGAATGTTGTAGTATAGCATCGTAATTGAAAGTAGAGCCATCTAAGATTTTAATTCTATGTCGAATTTGATTTTTCAAAAACTGTTGAGGTTCTGCATGAGGTATATTTAACTTATCTATAAAGTATAGCAGTACTGGTGGAAGTGTAGCCGTTAATATAGCAAACTTTCCTTTAGCTTGAGAGAGTATATACAATCCATAGATTAGTTTAGCTAATATATCAGGGGAGTACGATTGAATTTCATCTATTATAACTTTGGAGTATCTTAAAGTAGCTAATAGCTGTTCGCAACCATGATATCTATATACAAACGTGAATAGTTGGTCTATGGTGCATACCGTCACTGGATAACTAAAAATCCTAGAAGCGTCATACTTGTATACGCCATCATTGAAATTTTCACATTCAGTAGTTATAATCTCCAAGGCGTTGGAGTGTAATAGAGTAACCTTATCTTTTGGATAATCATACCTATTGGATAACCTCTCATACATGGCATTTATAGATACTTTCAATGGTAAAGTATAGAACATCTTTTCACCGTTTGCCCATAGTATAGATGCTTCTGTCTTACCAATTCCAGTAGATGCAACTATAATAATATTATCTTGTGTATGCGATTGAGCATATAGTTGGCAATCTCTAAGTTTATTATCAAATTTATCCAATACACAATCATTTAGATACTTTCCATTAAAAGAACCATCTATTTCAAAAGGAAGTTTATCGGGATTGGTATTACTTGCATGATAGTCACATCTGTTTAATATACCCATTATTATAGCAAAGTCAATCCATTGGTTTAGATTATCATTGTTAGCTTGAATAATCTTCTCTCTAAACCTAGGATACAGTGCAACGTTTGGAAATCTTTTTTTAATATCGCTTTGTAGAATCTCACGAGTGGTAGTAGCATCTATAGTAATAGTTCTATCGTGATGGTAGTATATGGCACTTACTATATTGGATATACAATCCTTATCTAAAGTAGCGACCATCTCTTTAATGGGTAAGAATGCAGGACTAATATATCCATGAGGTACTGTAGTTCCAGAAAAACCTAAATCGTTGTATAGTTTATTCAAAGTTTTTTGAGTATCTGTATCTAGTGTATTAGAGCAAGAACCATCTTTTAAGTTATTCTTTTGAAAGTTATACATAACCTTGCCATAGTCGTGATACTCACAAGCATACCAGATGGATTTTAAAGTATTATCATCGAAATAAGAACCGTATAGTTCTTTTAAATTTTCCAATGCAGATAGTAACTTATCAGTATGTTCTCTAATGGTTTCACTAGGATTACTTTTAGCCTTTAACGATAGCATATCCATAATAAATCAGCTCCTTTAGTAAAAAAGAGAGGTTATAAGAAACCTCTCTTTAAGAATAATCATGCAAAGAATACAGGAATATTATCATCTAAAAAGACGTTTTTGTTTTCTAATATTTCTGTGTTTATAGATATATCTTTTTCGATATATCTAACGGTAACAATCTCTTGCCATTTGCGTCTTTTATCTTTTGTGTTGGTGTTGAACACTTTTGGAATTTTATATATAGTGCCTTTAATCTCACCAGTAGATACATCTTGCATATACGAATATGGACAGTATGCTGAATATTTAGTAATGTAATCGGAGTAGCCGTCATCTTGTTGCAAATCCACTATGGATACCTCATCGATACGAGCAATATCTTCCCTTCTGCCTAAGCTTATGTACTCCCTTGGATTTAACAGACTATTATATATTACCTCTAAATCTTCAGGATTTTCAGGCATAATGTGAATACACAAGTTGACATCAGTTAAAAATTGAATACTTCTTGGTGTACGAGTAATACCGTCATACTCCATTTTGTTATCCTTTACCACTCCAGATGGCACTTTTAGTTGATGCCTACTAGCATCGTATTTAATTCCAAAGACGTATTGAGTTTCAATTTCGGCGATATCACTAGCGTGATTTCCTTGAATACTAACTCTCATTGGGTGATACTCTTTAAAATCGCATACCGAGTGAAGCATTCCTATAACTGTAGAGTACGGTGGCAACGGATAACTTTCCTTAATAACTACGGCAGATGTCTTTTTATAGTTGGGCATCTGTTGAAATAGTTTTAATCTAATAGCTTTAGGCATAATATTGTACCACTTCTTCTTTTAACTTATTGAACACTTCGCTAACAGTTTGAGCATTTAAAGTTTCTTTAATTTGCTCATCGTTGTTGAAGTATCCGTTTATGTAGCCTACTAGAGTATTCTCTTTAGTATCGTTGCAACTGTCCACTATAGATTTAAGAATATCCACGTTTAAATCCTTTTTGGATATTTTTAGTCTATCTTCAAAGTAAGGATTTTTTCTTTCGTACACGCCACCTATAATAAATATAGGGTTCATGTTTTCACGTCTACCACGGATATCTCTATATAAGAACTGAACTGTATCTAATAGACTGTTAATTCTGTTAGCCTTTTCTTCATTGGATATTTCAATATCGCCATTAGTATCTATGCCGACCTTGTCCAAATCTATTGTGATGGTGTACGCATACAATGAGTTATGAATTTCACTAGATGCTAATGCGTTTGGTAAGTTACTTCTATTAGCTAAACCCATATTGTTTAGAAAGTCCATATCGGATTTATAAGGTTCAAGAGATATAGCGTTACTTAAACGTACTACAGCACTTCTAACTGAAGCATTTTGTTGTTTTTTTGTTTTCATATAACCAAAAAGGTCAATTTCTGGATAATCTATTATAGTGGTTTCTGGTGAAAATTGAGCAACATTTTTACCTTCTGATTTATCCAAACTTACTGGAGTGTTGTCTATGCCCATCTGTTGAACTATATTGTATCTAATAGCCTGTCTTGATATATAAGTGTATACTTCGCCATTAGTACGGGACATTTTTTTAAGTTGAGCTATATTGCCAACACCCTCACCATAGTTAGCACTTTGTGCTTGAAAAATCATACTTATAGTTAAGCCATTTTTAGCCATTGTTTTCTCCTCCTTGATTATCTTCATTATTATTATCTTTTTGATACTTAACATACTTTAAGCCTAATATATATCCATGGGCGATGGCTTTAAAAGTTTCTTCCGATTGGTAGCAGTCTTTAAAGATATCTGGAATAGTTAAGCCGTAGCCAGAGTATGTTCTAAGAATGGTATCCATAAATTGAGAGATATCGCCAACAGATGCTAAGTTTATCAAGCGATACACATAGCCTCTTAAAGAGTTATCTTTTTCCTTGCTATCGTTAAGAGCATTTTCTCCAAGTATGGAAATACGCATACTCTTGCCGACTTCAAAAGCGATATTTACTTTTGTCATTAAGTTATTGACGTAGCTTTTTTTCTTTTCTTTTTCCATGATGGCAGAACCTCCATTGAAATTAATTTCTATATTTAATATATTTTTAATATATCCGTAGTTACAAGATTTCTTTTCGCACTCTTGACTAAATTCGTACTTTAGACACTTGTCTATAAAGTTATATTGTGACCTACGCATTAGAATGTTATCTAATACAGAGTTGTACACGTTTATGAAATCTGTACCTATTTTTAGATACTTTTTCTCTATATTAGTAAAATAGTGATGCTTTTGGCACTCAACCATTTTAGAGATTATATCATTATCTATAATCTTCATATCGTAGTGCGATAGATTACCATTTCTAACTATTACTTGTATGTTGTGTATGTTGTGTTCTAAGGCACTTATCTTTTCGCTTGAAAAGATTTTAAACAATCTTTGATAGTACGTTTCATTTGGATTGCTTTCTGTTTTAAGTTTGTAAGTATTCATTATGCTGTATAGTTCTTTTATACTTTGATTGTTATTTATAAATACGGCATCGTTGCCAAAGAAGGCAAATCCTAGAGGTACAAAAGAGTATATAAACGCACAATTAGGACACACAAAGGCATCAGGATTGCAGTTCCAATAATGACTTTTCTTCTCACTAAGATTATCAGCAGTATCACTCATAAAAGAATTATCCATACATATTTGAACTGCCTTTTTTTGAGTTAAATATTTATTATTAATTTTATTTTCTAAATATTTATGTTTAGAAATTATATCTTGAAGTATTTTAAATGAAACTTGTGATATAGTTGTATTTAAGCAATCGATACAAGGTATATAAGATATTTTTTTAGAATCATTATAATCTTTATTTAGTTCTAATTCCAAAAATATATTGTTATAAAAACTTTTAAAATATTTATCTTTATAGCTAATACCTGTTCTTTTATCATTTGCAGTATCATATAAAATAGAATTACCATTATTATTTTTAAAGAAAAGTTTAAAATTTCCATATAGTAACTCTGTATATATCAATTGATTTTTAATTGTTTTATTATTTTTTAAGATATCAATTATTTCACAATATAATGGATATTTTTGGTTGATATCAGATGTGCTTTTTAATGTTTGGCACATATCTATTATAGAAATATTAATATCATTATTATTATTTAAGATATCAAAAGCAGTTTCAAAAGATTTTTTTAACATCATATCTTGAAAAGATTTAAATAGTTTAGTAACGTTCTCAATATCCTTATCGGATAGATTTTCAAAGCCATTACTATAGTAACTTTGAATGATATTATACTCATCATGAACTACTTTGTAGAACTTACTATCTTTTTCGAAAATATCGACCATGGTATCAACGTACATTTGGGAAATATCGTTATTTTTAAGATACTCTACACTAATATGAAGATTTTGACCATCTATAATATAGTCGTTTCCCTCAACGGCGTGATTATATTCAGCAAACTTAACAAATCCGACTATACCAGCGTTTTTCAAAAACGAACCAGTACAATCGACAGTGATATAATTTTCCAAACTAGCACCTCCTTATGAAATTATTTCAAACATACCAAAGCCTTCCGAACGCCTTGAACCTATTCCAAGTTGATATATAGCGTTTATAACTTCAACATCTGCGACTATTTTAAACACTCCTACATTAGCAGTTATGTTACTACCAAAGGCATTAACCACTGTTTTTCTAGCTGATATGGGCGATATTTCAAATCTTCTAGCAGATAAATCTATACTAGTAAACTCATCAAGAACGTACTTAACGGATTGGTTTAAGTTTTCAGTAAAGCCATCTTCCTTAAAGTTTAGATACCTATTCTTTCCGTTTGAGTTGGTACGAACTATTAAAGGAGATAGCATCTTAATTAGAACGGCGTTAGAAGATACCTTTTTAGTATTTTCGATTTTAACACGCTTTAAAGTCATAAAGTTATTAAATAATGGATATTTAACGTTTCTCATCTTTAAGAAGGCATTGTAGATATCTATGCCATCACAAGCGTCAAAAATGGAAAAGTTCACCTTTATGGTGTTGCTGTTTAGGACTATTCCATCTGGTGTAAACTTTGGACTATCCAAATATACAGCAAAAGTAAAATTTTTTACTGAGTATGTTTCTCCGTAATACTTTAGATACAAATTCTTATCGTTAGTAGAAAAAGCTTTCTTAAAGAAACTTATAATGCCATCACGATATTTTTTATCTATAGAATTAGTATCGAGTTCAAATTCAAGAGAAATCCTCATAAATTCACCTCCCAAGATATAAAGTTTTTTGAATTTGTTATATTATATCATACAAAGCAGAATTTGTCAATATTTTTTGTAGATATTTCATACATTTTTTAGAATTGTGTCTATATATTTTCAGCATTTCTACGAAGTTGTCCACAAGATGCGTTAATATCTGAACCTAAAGTTCTTCTAATGGTAGCGTTCACGCCGAACTTCTCAAGAGCATCTTTAAAAGATTGCACGGTTTTCATTTGTGTAGAATAGTTTCGTTCGGCTACCTTGTTCACGGGAATTAAGTTTACATGACAGTTTATTCCTTTTATCAAGTTGGATAGCCTTTTAGCATCGTCAAAAGATGAGTTTACTCCATCTATGATAGCGTACTCAAAGGTTATGCGTCTGCCAGTTTTTGAAACGTAATCTTTACAAGCAGATATTAAATCTTCGATATGATATATATTATTTATAGGCATGGTTTTACTTCTAGATGTATTATCACTAGCGTGTAAAGATATCGCCAAAGTCAAGCCGAGTTTAAGTTTAGATAGTTCATAAATCTTTGGAACTATTCCGCAAGTGGATACCGTTACATGACGTAAACTCAAGCCGTTGCCATCTGGGGAGGATATTAAATCTAAGAATTTCAACACATTATCGAAGTTATCCAGAGGTTCACCGATACCCATAAGTACTACACTAGATATCTTTCTACCACTGTTGCGTTCGCTTTCGTAGATTTGCAAAAGTATCTCCGAAGGTTCAAGATTTCTTCTAAAACCTGCTATAGTAGATGCACAGAAGTTACAACCCATCTTGCAACCTACTTGCGTGGATACACATATACTTGTTCCATATGAGTACTCCATTAGAACAGTTTCAACGTGGTTTCCATCTTGTAGGCGATATAGATACTTTATAGTGCCATCTAGTTTGGATTTTAAAACTCTTTCAGGAACTAGATTATATATTATAAAAATGTCATCTAATTTAGTTCTTAAATCCTTAGATATATTTTTCATATCGTCAAAAGATGTAACCTTTTTTTGATGTAACCAGTTGAAAATCTGTTTAGCCCTGAACTTCTTTTCACCTATAGATGTCAACTCTGTTTCTAACTCTGTCAAACTTAATGATAGGATATCTTTTTTCATAGTTACTTAACCCTCCTAATTTTAGATATAAAAAATCCATCGCCATTGAAGTATTTTGGACATAGAGTAGTCTTATAAGTTCCAAAAGGTTCGCCTAGATTTTCTAGATAAGATACTCCTACAAAGTTAGGATTTTCTTTTAAGAACTTATCTATAACGTCATCATTTTCGGCTCTGTTTAGGGTGCAAGTGGAATATATTAACTCACCACCAACTTTAAGATATCTACTAGAAGTTTCTAATATTTTATACTGAATGTTAGGCAAGTTTATGAAATCTTTAGGATTTTTATACTTAATTTCAGGTTTTCTACGGATAACTCCCAATCCAGAACATGGAACGTCACAAAGAACTTTATCGGCTAACGGTAGAGTATCGTTAAACTTAGAGCCATCGCCTACTTGCGATATCACGTTGGTTAGATGTAGCCTTTTTGCTCCATTGGATATCAACCTTACACGATTTTCATGCAAATCGAAAGCGTAAACTTTTCCAGAGTTGTTCATAGTTTCGGCAATTGTGAAAGTCTTTCCCCCAGGGGCAGAACATATATCTAATACCACGTCGTTAGGTTGTGGATTTAACGCCATACAACACATTTGAGAAGATATATCTTGAACGTGTAGAAATCCATTTTTAAAAGCGTCGGTGCTAGTTATGTCGCCGTTTAGGAGTTCGTAGCAGTGTTCAAGACGTTCTACTTTTTGGCAGTTTAATCCTAAAGATTGTATACATTCAATATCGGAACATAGTGCGTTATTAACTCTAAAGAATGTAGGTGCTTTTTGTACAGAAGTTTCTAAAATGTTGGTAGCCACGTCCTTTGGATACTCTTTTAAAAGTCTATCTACAAGCCATTCGGGAACGGAATACTTAATAGAAGTTCCTTTGGTCATATCTTTGGGTAGGGGATAGCTTTTTCCATCACGGATAAAGTTTCTAAGTACTGCGTTTATAAATCCACTGGCACTAGATACTTTTAGCTTCTTTGCAAGTTTTACACTTTCGTTTACAGATGCGTTATCTGGAATACTCTCCAAGTACAAAATTTGATATATTCCACTACGCAATATGTTCAAAACAGAAGTATCTAGCTTGTTTAGAGGCTTTTTGCTATACTTAGATATTATATAGTCTAAAGTAATCTTTCTTTCAAGAACTCCATAGTATATTATGGAACATAGTTTTTTATCTTGTGGCGATAGCTCCGAACTACTTAGAGCCTTATCGACCACTATGTTTGAAAATCCATCGTTAGAAAAGGTTTTGTCTAACATTTTAACGGCTAATAATCGTGCCATGTTTTACCTCCAAATACAGTTAGAACGCCCACGCATTACACTATGGACGTTCTTAAAATTAAAATATACGTTTACTATTCACCTAGGATAGTCTTATCTAGTTTTTTACCACGCAAGAACACTTTAGTATCCATACGTTTGCTACCCTCAAGTTGAACTTCATTGAACTTTATACACTTACCATCGCCACATACTACGGTAAAGTTAGAAGTATCTACTATAGTTCCAAAAGGTTCGGAAGAAGTTTTCTCCAAGATTTCACTGCGAAAGACTTTCAATCTTTTACCGTTTAAGGAAGTAAATCCAGTGATACCCCTAATGATATTATGAACCTCTTGTGCTGACTTACTAAAGTCCAGATGTGACATTTCTTTAGTAATCATTTTAGCGTAAGTAGACTTACTATCATCTTGTGGAGTGCGAACGATAGAACCATCTTCAATAGCTTGAATAGTTTTCAATAGTACCTCTGCACCCATTTCCGATAGAGCGTCATGAAGTTCATCAGCAATCATATTTTTACCTATGGTTATTTCCTCTTTAATGAGCATATCGCCAGTATCAAGACCTTCTTCCATGTACATAGAGGTTACTCCTGTAAGGGTTTCGCCGTCTAAGATACATCTTTGAATAGGTCCAGCACCTCTATACTTAGGCAATAAAGATGCGTGTATGTTAATACATCTGTACTTAGGTAAATCCAATATAGATTTAGGTAGTATCTGTCCATAAGCGACCACCACAATCAAATCGGGATTTAACTCTTGTAACACTTGTAAAGAACTTTCGGCATCGTTGCCCTTGCGTAGACCTGTAGGTTGATATACTGGTATATTACACTCAATAGCGAACTTCTTAACGGGTGTTGGAACTAGTTTGTTACCTCTGCCCCTAGGTTTATCTGGTTGAGTGAATACGGCTTGTACATTATGTTTAGCATCTACTAGAGCCTTTAGGCAAGGCACTGCAAAATCGGGAGTTCCCATAAATACTATATTCAAAAAAAATCACAACCCCTTTTTAATTAATATATAATAATTAATAAATAATAATTATTATATATTATTTATTAATTATTAATTGTATTAGTCTTCTGCCCATTCTTCGACTAGTTCGGTGAAAAGATGTCCTTTTAGATGGTCAGTTTCATGACAAGCACATCTACAGAACATATCGGATAGTTCTTTAACGTAGGTATTACCAAATCTATCTTGAGCAGTAAGAGTACACTTTTTAGGTCTAGTGACGTAGCCGTATCTTCTAGGAACAGATAGACAACCTTCTATATCTCGAACTTCGCCCTCGGTGTTGGAAATAGTAGGGTTAATTACTTCCAGTTTACCCTCACCGACATCTATAACTACTACTTGTCTAAGAACTCCCACTTGAGGTCCAGCTATGCCATAGCCTTCAGCCTTGTACATAGTTTCAGCCATATCGTCTAAGAGTTGCCAAAGTCTTTCATCAAACTTTTCCACCTTTCTGCAAGGTTTATGAAGTATTTCATCTTCTTCGGTGACTATTTTTCTAATTGCCATATAAAAAAACTCCTTTCGGCATACGTTAATACACATCTCCATTTATGTCCACAAAGATGTGCAAGTTGTTTATACTATGTTTATAGAACTCCTTTAAGATGCTTCTAATTAAGTTTCTAAACTCTTGATTATTTTTGCACTTAATTACTATTTTGTATCTAAATTTGCCGTCTATACGTTCGTGAGTGAACTTTATAGGCGACATTACTCTTAAAGGATACTTATACTTAGTTGCATCTACTACCGACTTTATTATGTGCATCATAGAGGTACAACCTTTTTGCACTGTAAACTCATCGGTAGAAGATATTCCAATGGTACATATATCGCATATTGGGGGAAACAGATTTAACTTTCTAAGAGCAACTTCCTCAGTGTAAAAGCCGATGTAATCCTGTTGGATAGCTAACGGTATTATATAGTGTTCGGGATTGTACGTCTGGACTATAGCTCTGCCAAGAGCATCACCACGACCACAACGACCTATTACTTGAGTTATCAGTGAGAAAGTCTTTTCATAGCTACGAAAATCTCCAGTATATAGCATAGCATCGGCAGAGATAACTCCCACAAGAGTGACGTTAGGGAAGTCTAGTCCTTTGCCGACCATTTGAGTACCGAGCATTATATCATATTCGCCGTTTGCAAAAGATTTAAACGCCTTTTCATGTGAATATCTTGAATAGGTAGTATCTGCGTCCATGCGAAGAACTCTAGCAGTAGGAAATACTTTGCTTACTTCCTCGGCTATCTTTTGAGTTCCCGAACCCGTGTACCTTAGATTACTAGACCTACAGTTTGGGCAGGTTCTAATCTCATCTATGGAGTAGCCACAATAGTGACACATTAACGAATGGTTCGCTTTATGATACGTCAACGGTACAGAACACTTTACACACTCTATTACTTTGCCACAATCGGTACACATTATAGAGGTATTATATCCACGCCTATTTAGTAGTAGTATCGACTGTTCACCGTTTTCAAGATTTTTTAAAAGTTCGACCATCAACTTATTAGATATCTCTAAGTAGTTCCCCGATTGCCTTTCCTTACGCATATCCACTAGGGTAGTAGATGGCAACTCTTGATTGTTATATCTGGTATCTAAAGTTAGAAGTTTGTACACTCCCTTTTTAGCTAGATAGTAACTCTCTACCGACGGCGTTGCAGATGCTAATACTAACACGCAGTTATGATACTTACATCTAAACTTAGCTATATCTTTAGTAGAGTATCTAGGGGAGCGTTCCGACTTATACGAACTTTCGCCTTCCTCGTCCATAATTATTATACCTACGTTCTGTAATGGCACGAATATAGCACTTCTAGTGCCTATTACTATGTTTGCTAAGCCATCACGGATACGACAGTACTCATCTTCACGTTGTTTTAAAGATAGTCCACTGTGTATTAAAGCGACTTTGTTTCCAAAAGCACCTTTAAATCTAGCGACCATTTGTGGCGTTAAGGATATCTCAGGAACTAGTAGTATAGCAGTCTTATCTTCGTTTAGACACTTTTCTATAAGTCTTTCAAAGATAGCCGTCTTGCCACTGCCAGTTACTCCGTGTAGCAGAAAACATTCGGATTTTTTTAAGTCCATGCTAGAGGCTATACTGTTAAACACTTCCGATTGCTTATGCGTAAGTATAGGCATACTCTGTTTGGAAGTGCTTGAAACGTCTTGAAAGTTTTCGGATTGGTATTCAAATACGTCTATAGCGTTGCACCTTTCAAGATAGTTTATAGTCTTGTTAGATACTCTACAAGTATATTCAGCCTCCTTACAAGATACCGTTCCGTTATCTTCTATAAACTTTAACACCCTTTTTTGAGCATCTGAGAGTTTAAACCTATCCTTATTTAGAATGTATTCGTCACTTAAAGATATTATCTTAGACTTCATATCTATAGACTTACTATCTACAACCCTTTGGATATATATAATCTTCTTTTCAATTAAAGATTTAACTACTATACTATTCTTATGTTTTTCTATATACTTACTAACAGATATACTATCTTTTTTGGAACTAAGTACGTCTAAGAACTCCATTTCATCTTGGTCAAGAAACCAGCCATCAGCTAGTGAGGAGTTATATCCATAGGAATTAGCTACCTTAATAGTATACGTTGCAGGGAGCATAGTTCTAATAGCGTCATAGTAGGTGCAGAAGGTAGTATCTACTAGGTGATATATAAGCTGTATCTGTTCAAAGTTTAGCAGAGGTTTGGCATCTTCTACAGAGTAGATGTCCTTATAGTTACTTGGAACTTCATTAACGTAAGAAACTTCTAAAACCATTGCAATGCACAACCTATTAGACTTTCCAAAAGGTACAGATACTCTAACCCCTACAGATGTGGAAGTTTCCAACTCTGTAGGGACTTTGTAAGAGTATAGCATATCAAAATTAGAACTAGCCTCACTTAAGGCGACTTTTACAACCATAGTATTAGTATTCATAGCATTAATAGTAAAAGTAACAAGATTAATCTTCTTCTAGTTGAGCAGGTTCTACAATCTTGTAGCGACCACTAGCAATATCATCTACAGCAAGTTGAACAGGTTTTTTCATTTCAGAAGGTTCTTCCTTTACCTTATTAAATTCATGATTGGTAGCAATAGCAGTATTTTCTTTTACCTCTTTATTTTTTTCTTTTTCATTTTCCTCATATAGTTCTTCGGTAATCTGTCTAGCCCTTTTAGCGACGCCTATTACCAAAGAATAGTAACTCTCATTTTTAGTAATCAATTGAGTTATAGCAGGTCTTAACATAAAAAACAATCTCCTTTAAAATAAAATATGGTTAAGTACATTATGGATTAACTTGTAGTTCACAAGCTCTAACTACAGACTTAAAGTCATCTATAGCGTCTTTAAGTTCAGCATTTACGATAATGTAGTCGTACTTGTTAGCACAAGAGAGTTCTCTTTCAGCTTGGGCAACTCTTTCTTGAATGACTTCCACACTTTCAGTACCTCTTTTTAGCAATCTTCTTTCCAACTCATTAACAGATGGAGGTGCTATAAATATAAGTTTAGCCTCAGGATACACCTTCTTAACTTGCATAGCCCCTTGAACCTCTATTTCTAATATAACGTGTTTACCGTTATTAAGTTGGTCAAAGACTTCTTTTTTAGGAGTTCCGTAATAGTTTTCGCAGTACTTAGCATACTCAAGCATTTCATCGTTAGCGATTTTGTTTTGGAACTCCTCTTTAGATAAAAAGTAGTAGTTTACACCATCGACTTCCTTAGGTCTAGGACTTCTAGTAGTTGCCGATATGGAATAGTAATACTTGTTATCCTTTAAAATTTCATTTAAAATAGTACCTTTTCCACAACCAGATGGTGCGGAAACTATTATTAAAAACCCTTTTTTCATAATAAAAACTCCTTTAAAAAATGTAAAGGTCAAAAAAAATCAACCTTTAAAACGTTCAGCGATGGTTTCAGGCTGTACTGGGGATAGTATTACATGGTCGCTATCCATAATTATAACCGACCTAGTACGCCTGCCAAAAGTAGCGTCAATAAGTCGGTGGTCATCTCTAGCCTCGGCGATAATTCGCTTAATGGGAGCAGACTCCGAACTTATAACTGCAACTACCTTTTGTGATGATATTACATTGCCAAATCCAATATTTACAAGTTTCAACGTCAAAACTCCTTCGCATGAGTTATTCAATGTTTTGAATCTGTTCTCTAATCTTTTCAAGTTCCGATTTCATATCTACCACGGTCTTAGTTATGGTAATATCTTGAGCCTTAGAACCAGTAGTATTAACTTCACGGTTCATTTCTTGAATTAAAAAGTCCAACTTTCTGCCGACTGGTTCGTTAGAGTTCAAAAGTTCTCTAAATTGAGATATATGACTTCTTAAACGAACAGTTTCCTCATCTACTGCCAACTTTTCACTCAATAGAGCACATTCGGTTACTATACGGCTTTCGTCGATATCCTTACTTTCAAGTACCTCCGATAGCTTATCGTACAGACGTTTTCTATAGTTTTCAATAGTCTGTGGCGATGCAACTTCTACTACACCTACCATGCTTTCTATGGTATCTAGTTTAGATAGCACATCTTTGAACATTTTTTCACCCTCAATAGACTTCATAGCTACAAACTTTTCAAGAGATTTTTCAGCTATCAACTTAACAGCGTCCCAAATTTCATTTTCATCATCTATAGTTTTTATGACGGTGAAAACGTCAGGGAATCTTGAAAGTTGTGATAGGGTTAAATCATCTGGAAGTTTAAAGGTATCGTTAGCCGACCTAAGAGCGTCAATGTAACCTTGAGCAACACCCATATTTACTGATATAGTTTCGTCCTTGCCATCTACATTATTAATAGTTACTAATACTTCAATCTTTCCACGAGATACGTTTTCTTTAATAAGTCTTTTAAGTTTTTCTTCAAGATATCCCATGTTTCTAGGTATACGACAAGAGAACTCAAAATATCGGTAGTTTACCGAACGTATTTCGACTAAAATATCTCTGTTACCTACTATCTGTTGATATCTTCCGTAACCTGTCATACTTCTAACCATTTTAAAAATCTCCTAGTTTAGTAAGATGTTTATACATACTTTGGGCGAATATTCTTCGCCCAACCTTTGATTATTATATCTATTATAGACTATTTTTTCTACTTTGTCAACTACAATGTAGGCTATTTGGCACTACTTAGATATTGTATCTTAGTGTGTAAGACGTACCTTGTTTTTAACTAAATATAGCAAGAATTTTACTATCTCTTTAAGTGGGGAGTATGTCACAAATATTTCATAGATATTATACTCCTATGGGTTATAAAAATCAATAGTGATTTTTACCGTTAGCATAGTCTAAAAGTTTGACATATATCCTATAATATGTTATATTAATCTATATACTTTTAGAAAGGTTTTGATTTTGTTATGAGTATTAAAGAAAGAAATGAAATATCTAACGAATATAAGTGGTCTATTGAGGATATCTTCCCTACAGATGACGCTTGGGAAAACGCTCTTAATAAGGCTAAAGAGTACGCCTTAAAGGTATCTACCTTTAACGGCAAGATTAGTAAGTCTGCTACCGACCTATTGGATTACTTCTCACTTAGTGATGAGATTTCTATACTTTTCGACAGCCTTGTAAACTACGCACAACGCAAACTAGATGAGGATACTAGAAACTCTAAGTATCAAGATATGGTCGCTAGGTTGATGTCCGTAGCTATGGAACTAAGTAGCAACGGTGCTTTTGAAACTCCAGAAATTTTAAGTATGTCTAACGATACCCTTAACGACTTCTACAAGCAACAACCTAAATTGGAACTATATAAACTCTACATTGATAGAATTAGAGATAGACAGAAACATATACTATCGGAAAAGGAAGAACAACTTATATCTATGACTGGTAAGATGGCTAGTTCTCCAGATACTATATTTACTATGTTCAACAATGCAGACTTGAAGTTCCCTAATGCTATAGATAAAGATGGTAACGAACATACTCTAACACACGGAACTTATATAAGTTTAATGCAAAGTTCCGATAGAGTTCTAAGAAAGTCTGCCTTTGAAAACCTATACTCTACTTACGATAGCTTTAAGAATACTGTAGCATCTGTACTATCTGCACAAGTGGAACAGCTTACTTTCTACTCTAAGGTTAGAAAGTATAACTCTAACCTAGAGGCATCTTTGGACGGTAATCACGTTCCTATAGACGTGTATAAGAACTTAATTAAATCGGTTCACGATAATATGCACTATATGTATAAGTATACTAAACTTAGAAAGAAACTCTTAGGAGTGGAAGAACTTCATATGTACGATATGTACGTTCCTTTAGTTAAAGACTATGACGTATCTATTGACTTCGATACTGCTAAGCTAGAAGTAGAAAACTCCTTAAAAGTAATGGGCGAGGATTATGTAAGTATATATAATAGTGCGTTCACTCAAAAGTGGATAGACGTATATGAAAACGTTGGTAAGTGCAGTGGAGCATATTCAGCTGGAGCAAAAGTTCACCCATATGTGCTACTAAACTACAACAATACACTAGATAGCGAATTTACTCTTGCTCATGAGATGGGACACGCTATACATTCATACTATTCAAATAAGTATCAACCTACGGTATACTCCGACTACGTTATATTCGTAGCAGAAGTAGCATCTACTTGCAATGAAAGTCTTTTGATGCAACATCTACTAAAGAATACTGACGATAAACTTCGCAGAGCGTATCTAATAAACTACTTCCTAGAACAGTTTAGAACTACTCTATACCGTCAAACCATGTTCGCAGAGTTTGAACTTAAGATTAACGAAATAGTAGAAAGTGGACAGTCCTTAACTGCCGATATGCTTAATACTATCTATGCTGATTTAAACAGACTCTACTTTGGCGATGACGTTATTATAGACGACCAAATAGCCTTAGAATGGAGCAGAATACCTCATTTTTACTATAACTTTTATGTGTATCAATATGCTACAGGATTTTCTAGTGCTATAGCGTTATCAAGACGTATACTAAATGAAGGTAAGTCTGCTGTAGATGATTACATTAACTTCTTAAAAGGTGGTTGCAGTAAAAATCCAGTAGACTTACTAAAAGGTGCTGGTGTAGATGTATCCTCTAGTGAGGTAGTATCTTCAGCATTAGAACTATTCGGTCAACTAATAGATGAGTTAGATAGTCTACTCTCTTAGAAAGTAACCTTTTAGGTATCCTACTATTATGGAGCATCTTAACTTTTAAGATGTTCCATTTTAATAATTGGTGGTAAAAGGGGAGAGAGTTCCATTGCGAAGCAATGGAGGTGGTTATCTACTATAGTATTATCTATTATATTTATCTATATTATATCTATCTTATTATTTAAACACAGTTAAATACTCTGTTAAACTTAGTTTACTAACCGTATTGAACTTTATTTAATAGGTGGTATTAAAACTTTACTGGGTAGGTAAACTTTTTTTACCGATAGGTAAACTTTTTAACCACCTGTTAGATATCACTACTTGTGGAATACTTTGCCTTATAACGACAGTATTTAACTCCGTTATGTATTATATCTTGTTTAGTGATGTATCCCTTGTTTACTAAAGATTTCAAATTCTTTAGAACTCCTTGCTTAGTGGAGTTTGTCCAAGTAGCTAGATAGTTCAAGCTACCAGTATACTCTTCAAATCCCGATATTATGGCGTATACTATTAGTTCGTTGCCCTTTAGGTTCAATTCGGATACCATATACTCTCTAATTACTATAAAAGTATCTTTTTTTAGTTGCATGATATATAACAACTCCTTTCATAATACTAGAAGTTTTTTAGTTTATATGCACTGTAATGTGCATACGGGAAAAAATATCTATATTGATTTTATTCACATTTTGGTGTATAATGTATCTATAAAACTTAGGAGGTAACTTTTTTGAGAATTAGAAGAAAACCTTGGGCAGAACCTGAACTTAAGGCTTGTCCATTTTGCATACAAAATCCAGATGAATTTAAGGGTAAATGGAACACTGTATTTAACAATAGCAATCCTATATATGTGGAGCTTGGTTGTGGTAAGGGTGGATTTATCTCCCAGATAGCTCCTAGCAACTTGAACGTAAACTTCATAGCCGTAGATATGATTAACGCTATGCTCGGTCTTGCTAAACGTAAGCTAGAAAAGGCTTATCAAGATATTAACGTATCGCCCGATAACGTTAGAATATTTATTAAAAATATAGAAAAGATATCCGAGGTTTTCGGCGATGGCGATACCATAGACCGTATATACATAAACTTCTGCAACCCTTGGGATAGAAAGAATAAACATAAGAAAAAGCGTCTTACTCACCCTAGACAACTAGAACAGTATCTAACGTTCCTAGCACCTAACGGTCAAATATGGTTCAAAACCGATAATGATATCTTGTTTGAACACTCTATTGAGTACTTTAAAGAGATGAACTTTAATATAAAGTATATCACATATGACCTACACCAAAGTGGCTTTGAACCTAACTACATCACCGAACACGAAACTATGTTCTCTGAGGAGGGTATTAAGATTAAGTTTTTAATCGCTGAAAGATGTTAACGGAGGTGCTATTATGAACGATATTCAAAAACTTCAAGAGTGTTATAATCAAGTTAGAAGTATCACCGACTTTAAACCTAGAGTAGCTTTAGTGTTGGGTTCTGGTTTGGGAGAGTTCGCAAACGATATAGAAGTATCTACTATTATAGACTACAAGACTATTAAGAACTTTCCAGTATCTACAGTACAGGGGCATAAGGGCAGATTTATCTTTGGATACTTTAAAGGCGTTCCAATGGTAGCCATGCAAGGTAGAGTTCACTACTATGAGGGCTATTCTATCCAAGATGTAGTACTTCCCATTAGATTGATGAGGCTTTTAGGTGCAAGTATACTATTCTTAACTAACGCATCGGGAGGAATAAACACCAACTTTTCGGCTGGTGATTTCATGTTAATCACCGACCATATATCTACGTTTGTTCCTAACTGTCTAATAGGTGAGAACTTCTCTAACTTAGGAACTCGTTTCCCAGATATGAGCAAGGTGTACTCTCCTAGGTTACAGAACCTTATTACTGACGTTGCTACATCTTTAGATATTAAACTTCAAAAAGGAGTGTACGTTCAACTTACTGGTTGTAGCTATGAAACTCCTGCCGAAATTAGAATGCTATCCATATTGGGTGCAGATGCCGTTGGCATGAGTACCGTATGTGAGGCTATTGCAGGAAATCACGCAAGTATGGAAGTATGTGGAATATCTTGTATTACTAACATGGCAAGTGGTATCTTAGATAAGCCATTAAACCACATGGAAGTGCAACAGATAGCCGATAAGGTCGCTCCAAAGTTTAAAAAGTTGGTCGGAGAAGTTATATCTAAACTATAGGAGGTCTTTTTTATGAAAGTTAGATTCTATAACGGAAAAATCTTGACTATGCAAGACGGTTGCGACATCTTGGAAAACGCTGAACTACATACTCAAGATGATACTATATCTTACATTGGCAAAACTAAACCTACTGGCGAACCTTTCGACCGTGAAATAAATCTTGAAGGTAATCTGTTGATGCCTAGCTTTAAAGATGCTCATACTCATTCGCCTATGACGTGCTTACGTTCCTACGCTGACGATTTACCTCTTAAAGAGTGGCTATATGATAAAGTCTTTCCACTAGAAGAACAACTAACCTTTGAACAGATATATTGGTTCAGCAAGTTGGCTTTTATGGAGTATCTAACTAGTGGAATATCTGCTTGTTTCGATATGTATGTAATGCCTGAGGCTGTCGCTAGAGCCTCCGTGGATATGGGATTTAGAACCGTCCTATGTGGAACGGTAAACAACTTTAAAGACAGCGTAGACGCTTTAGAAGACTTCTACTTAAGGTACAATTCATATCACGATTTAATATCGTATAGGTTAGGATTTCACGCTGAATATACCACATCTTTGGAAATTATGATGGGTATTGCAAACCTATCACAAGAGTATAAAACCCCCGTATATATGCACTCTAGCGAAACTAAAAAGGAAGTTACTGAATGTATTCAAAGGTATGGCAAGACGCCTACTCAACTTTTTAACGATATTGGTCTATTTGAATATGGTGGGGGTTCTTTCCATTGCGTATATATGAGCGATACTGGTTTTAAAATCTTTAAAGATAAGGATTTATGGGTAGTAACCAATCCAGCATCTAACTTAAAGTTGGCTAGTGGAATTGCTCCAATAACCGAACTTCAAGAGTACGGCATAAACATAGCCTTAGGTACAGATGGCCCTGCTAGTAATAACGCTCTGGATATGTTTAGAGAGATGTTCTTAACTACTGCACTTCAAAAGTTCAAGACTAAAGATGCATCTGCTTGTAGTGCCGAAAGCGTTCTAAAGATGGCTACCGTAGGAAGTGCCAAAGCTATGAATCTAAACTATGCAGATATCCTAGAGGTCGGCAAAAAGGCAGACTTAATAGTTATAGATTTAAATCAACCTAACATGAACCCTATATATAATATAAAGAGTAATCTAGTATATAGTGGCAGTAAACAGAACGTAAAGTTGACTATGGTTAATGGCAACATTCTATATCAAGATGGCAAATTCTTAACCGTAGACACTAATGAAGTCTATTCTATGTGCAATAAACTAAAATTTTAATAATGAATATATAATAATTAATAAATAATAATTGTTATTTGTTATTTATTAATTATTAATTAATTATGAGTTTAATCAGCTACTACAATTAATAGATTATATTATAGTATATAATAATTATTATTTATTATTTATTAATTATTAATTAGTACGGTTGGTTGACAAATAGAAAATAAAATGATATTATATATCTATAATGTAATTTTGAAAGGAAGTTTTTACTATGGAAAAAGTTTATACTAAAAACGCTCCAGATGCAATTGGACCTTATTCACAAGCTATAAAGTCTAATGGTTTGGTGTTCACATCTGGACAGATTGCTATTAACCCTGCTACTAACCAAGTAGAAAGTTCTACTATTGAGGGTCAAACTGAACAGATTATGAAAAACTTGGGCGAGGTTCTAAAAGAGGCTGGAGCATCTTTCGATACTGCAATTAAGACCGTCTGCTTTTTAGCCGATATGAACGACTTCGCTAAGTTTAATGAAATCTATGGAAAGTATTTCACATCTAAACCTGCTAGAAGTTGCGTAGCCGTTAAAACTCTACCTAAGAACGTTCTTGCAGAAGTTGAAGTGATTGCAGAAGTAAAGTAATCTTTGTATGAGTAAAACCAAAGATTACTACGCAGAAGTTAATAAAGATAAGAATACTAAGGCTAAAAGCATATTCGGTAGTATATTTGGTCAAAAAGCCTTAGTAATTCTTTTATTACTGTTGCAAGTTTTGATATATGTAGCTATTGTAGAAAAGTATTATATGCCATTGTCAATAATATCCAGTGTGTTTTCAATATTCTTGATAATATTTATAGTAAATAGAAACTATAATCCTGCCTTTAAAATAGCTTGGATTTTAGTAATAGTGGCTATACCAGTGTTCGGTTGCTTGATATTCTTAATTAGCAGAGTTCAAATAACTAGAAAGTTCTTCAACCACTTTATTATAGAAAAGTTTGAGGAAACTAGACCTTTCTTAAAGCAGTCGGATATAACTATTGACGAAATACAACAGGATAACAAGTATATATCTAACATTGCAACGTATGTATATAAGTATGCAGGATATCCAATACATTCGGGAACTACTACCGAATATCTATCCATAGGTGAACTATTTTTCGCCGACCTAAAACAAGAACTTTCTAGGGCAGAACACTTCATATTTATGGAGTTCTTTATTATAGATAGAGGCGTTATGTGGAAAGAAATCTTGGATATTTTAATAGATAAGGCTAAAAATGGCGTAGACGTTAGACTTATCTATGATGGTATGGGTAGCCAAATAATACTACCTTACAACTATGATAAAAAGTTGGAAAAGCTAGGAATTAAATGCAAGATATTCAATCCGTTTGTACCGATGCTATCCTCTATACAGAACAATCGTGACCATAGAAAAGTTATAGTTATAGACGGTCACACTGCCTATACTGGTGGAGTTAATCTTGCAGATGAGTATATTAATAGAAAGGTTAGGTTCGGGCATTGGAAAGATACTGCTATTAAACTTCATGGTGAGGCTGTAGTAAACTTTACTATGATGTTCTTTAATATGTGGAACTATACTAATAAATCGGCTGAAAATAATTACCTTGACTATTTCCCTCATAAGTATCATGAGGAAAACTTCCAAAGCGATGGCTTCGTTATGCCTTACGGAGATATTCCTATCGATGACGAACACGTCGGCAAGAACGTCTATTTAGATATAATCTCTAAAGCTAAAGATTACGTCTATATTATGACACCGTATCTTATATTAGATAACGAAACTATCACGGCTATGGAAATAGCATCTAAGAGTGGAGTTAAGGTAAAACTTATAGTCCCTGGTATTCCAGATAAGTGGTATGTGTACGTTATAGCACAATCCTTTTACAAGGAACTAATAGATATGGGAGTTGAAGTGTATGAGTATTCCAAAGGTTTTGTACACGCCAAGAACTTTGTATCCGATGATATTGTGGCTACCGTTGGAACTATCAACTTAGACTTTAGAAGTCTATATCTGCACTTTGAAGATGCCGTATTTATGTACAAAACTAAGTCGGTTATGGACGTTAAACTGGATTTTAAACAGACTCTTAAAGATTGCACTAAGATAGATTATAATTATATATCTAAAATTCCTATTGCTAGAAAACTTTCGGGTGCTTTGCTTAGAATGTTAAGTCCTATGTTGTAATATTTTTTAGGGCAGATTTTTCTGCCCATTTATTTTGCATAAAGGAGATTTTTTTTCATGAAATGGAATACTTTAAACATATCGCATGAAACTATTAAAAAGTTCGTAAGTAGTGGAGATATCTGCATAGATGCTACTGCTGGTCGTGGCTTTGATACTGCATTTCTATCGGAGTTGGTGGGCGAAACTGGAAAAGTCTTTGCCTTTGATATTCAACAGGAAGCTATAGACAGTACTAACCTACTATTACAATCTAAGGGGTTACATAACGTTAGTACCATCTTAGATAGCCATACTAACATGGATAAGTATGTATCTAATGGAGTATCGTGTATTACGTTCAACTTTGGTTGGTTGCCAAAGGGCGACCATAGTGTGTGTACTCATGCCGATACTAGCATTATGGCTATTGATAAAGGGTTAAATCTGCTAAAAGATAACGGCATTATGAGTCTATGCATCTACTATGGCAAGGATACGGGCTTCACTGAACGTGATGCTATATTAAACCATCTACAGACCATTGATAGCAAAAAGTATACGGTATTAGTCACAAACTTTTCTAACAGACCTAATTGCCCTCCTATATTCGCACTCATAATAAAAGCGATATAGCACAAAACATTTAAATTTTGTATTGAATATTTTTCTAGTATATGATATAATAAATTAATATGAGTTATTAGCCCTACAGCTAATGCTCGATAACCTAAACAAAGAAGGTGTTTTATGAAAGCTATATGTGGTTCGGATATCGGTTTAGTTAGACAAGAAAATCAAGATAGAGTTGCCGTTGAGTATCTAGATGGCTCAGTATTAGCAGTACTCTGCGATGGTATGGGTGGTGCTAATTGTGGTAGTGAGGCTAGTACTCTTGCTATCAATACTTTTATAGAAAGTTTTAAAAATGGTTATAGAGAGTATTTTAATTCCGATACTATTAAAGACCTTTTAATCCAGTGTATGAAGTCTGCCAATGACGTTGTATACTCTACATCTTTAACCGATGACGAAAAGTTTGGTATGGGTACTACTTGTGTAGCATCATTGCTTACTAGTGATGGTAAAGTCTATGTGGCTAACGTTGGCGATAGCAGAGCATATATTATTACCTCTACAAATATAACACAAATTACAGTAGACCATAACTATTCGCAATACTTGTATTCTATAGGTCAAATTACTAAAGAGGAGTTGCCATCTCACCCAGATAGAAATATGCTAGTTAGAGCTATTGGCGTGGAAGAAGACGTTCTTGCCGACTACTTTGAACTCTTTCCCGTTCAACCTTTTAAGATATTATTATGCTCCGATGGTTTGCATGGCTTTGCTACTTCTGAACAGATTTTTAACGCTGTTCAAAACGTCCCTTTGGAAGAAGTCCCTGCTAACTTGATAAACTTAGCTAACTCCAACGGTGGCAGAGATAACATTTCAGTAGCTATCTTAGAGGAGTAAATACTTTTTACGCATAACTTTTGAATATATCTTTTTTATTATATATTTTTGAATGGAGTGATTTGTTTTTATGGAAAAAGACAACTATATCGGAATGTTGCTAGATGAACGATATAAGGTCGAACAGTTAATCGGTGTTGGTGGTATGGCTTACGTCTTTACCGCTAAGGATACTAAGGAAGATAAAACCGTTGCTGTTAAAATTTTGAAAGATGAGTTTGCTAATAACAGAGAGTTCGTTAAAAAGTTTATAAATGAATCTAAGGTGTTAGCAACACTATCCCATCCTAGCATAGTTGAGGTATTCGACGTTAGTTTTGACAACGATGTTAAGTTTATGGTCATGGAGTATATCGACGGTATTACCCTTAAAGAGTATATGGAAACTTCTAACGGCCCTCTTAATTGGAAAGATAGCGTCCACTTTATGATACAAATTTTAAGAGCCTTGCAACACGCTCACGCTAGAGGCGTAATACATAGAGATATTAAGCCTCATAACATTATGATTTTAACAGATGGTACTATTAAGGTTATGGACTTTGGTATATCTAAGATTGCTAGAGAGGAAGTAAAGTCTTCTACTGAGCATACTTTAGGTTCTGTACACTATATAAGTCCCGAACAGGCACAAGGACTATCTACTAACGAAAAAAGCGATATATATTCATTAGGTTGTGTGCTATATGAGATGCTAACGGGTAAGAAACCTTTTGATTCAGACAATCCAGTTACAGTGGCACTTATGCATAGTAAGAACGTAGCACCTTCACCTAGGTCTATAAATCCAGATATCCCAGTGGGCTTGGAACAGATTATAGTTAAGGCTATGGAAAAAAATCCCGATATGCGTTATCAATCTGCTTCCGAAATGATACAGGCTCTACAGATGTTTAGAAAAAATCCCGATATAGTATTTAACTATAATAACGATGAGCAATCGCAAGAGGAAGAAACTTCTGTTGAAGTTAATGAGAGGGTATCAGTAATAGCAGATGGCTCGGCTACTGCTACTGAGGATATATCCTATTCACATACTAGTGAAGTTCCCGTAGTAACTGGTGGCAATGAACTTGAAGACGATAAATCCGATGACGATGGCGACGATGATGACGAAGTAGAAGTTGAAAGGTCATTCTTTTTACCTATACTTACTGGTATAACGTTAGTTATAATACTAGTTGCAGTAATATTTGTGGCATCGTTGCTTAAAGATGCCTTTGTTAATGAGTCTTGGAAAAATCCAGAGTTCCAAATGCCTAACTTGCTTGGTATGCAAATAGATGATGCTAAGGAAACTTATAGTACTCAATTAGACATAGCCGTTTCAGCTGAACAGTATTCCGAAACTTATGAAAAGGGAGCTATCATGGAACAGAGTGTTGACGAAGGTCTGCTTTGTAAGAACGGCGTAAGTGTAGATGTCATTATAAGTAAGGGCGTTAAGATGATTACAGTTCCTGACGTTCTTAACTTTGACTATACGGTAGCTGAAAAAACTCTAAAGAATGAAGGACTTCTAGTAGAAACTAAGTTCCAATATGATGACGATATCGAAAAGGATTTAGTAGTTAAGACTGAACCTTCTGCTAAAGAGGAGGTTGCCCCTGGAACTAAAGTAGTCCTATATGTAAGTAAGGGCAGATACGTTAGTGTGGTTAAAGTACCTAATCTTGAAGGTATGACCCTAGACGCTGCTAAAGCTATGATTGAAAGCAAAGACTTGACTTGGAACATAGAGTATCAACATTCCGAACAAGCTAAGGATATAGTTATCGACCAAAGTATTCAACCAGAAACCGAAGTTGATAGCAAGACTGAAATTACTCTATATGTAAGTGATGGTACTCCACCAACTAAGTCGATATCTGTAAACTTTATGTTGCCATCTAACGCTAACGGTACGTTTACGTTCCAAATATTTATCGATGGTAGCCTAGCTACTCAAAAGACCGTAGATGCTAGTACTATAGACGGCTCTACTAAGATTGCTCTTGATGGCAATGGCACTCAACTAGTAGTAGTTAAGATTAAAAATGAAGGAAACGGCAAGACTGCCGAATATGGTAGATATAATATCAACTTTGATGACGGTGGCAGTATAGAAGTTATATCACAAAAGATAGAACAAGCCTTTGTAGAAATAGACGGTTTACTAATAGTTACCGAACCTGTATATACTCAACCTGCATATTCACAACCAGAACAGACTGAATCTGTTTCACAAAATCTACAGCCACAACAACCTATGGATACTTCAGCTCCTGAGGATACTCAAGCGTCTGATGATACCCAAGCATCTTCTGAGGATACTTCTAATGTTGTACAATAATAATGTAATGGTAGGTACTATCATTAAATCTATTGGAGGACTTTACACTGTAAAGTCCTTTGATAGTATAATAGAATGTAAGGCTAGAGGCGTATTTAGAAAGGATAATATCTCTCCAGTAGTTGGCGATACCGTAGAGATATCTAACGATGTAATTAGTAAAATCCTACCTAGAAAGAACTTTATCGTTAGACCTCCACTAGCCAACTTAGATACTATGGTATTTGTGATATCTACTACAAAGCCATCGCCAAACGTTACCATGCTAGATAAGTTTATAGCCGTCTGCGAATATAAGAATATTAATCCAGTGATTGCCCTAACCAAGATAGACTTAGCTGACTATAATAATATACTTACTATATATAATACTATAGGTATTAAAACGTTCACTATAGACTATTCTAATAAGCAATCGTATATGGATTTGAAAGAGTATCTTGCTAACAAGATAAGTGCCTTTACTGGAAACTCTGGTGCAGGAAAATCCACGCTTTTGAACGCTATAGATACATCTTTAAACATTCCAACTGGCGATATAAGTCAAAAGTTGGGCAGAGGTAGACATACTACACGCCATTCGGAACTATATCAGCTAGATAACGGTGGTTTAATCGCTGATACCCCAGGGTTCTCTACCTTTGAAACTAATAAGTATGATATCATTAAGAAAGAAAATCTTGCTAGTTGCTTTAGAGAGTTCTCTCCATACGTCAACGATTGTCGCTTTAACGATTGCTCACATACTAAAGAAAAGGGTTGTGCAGTAATTCAAGCCGTAAAAGATGGCATTATTCCTAAAAGCAGACATTCCAGTTATTGCGAAATGTTCGAGAACGCTAAACTTCTAAAAGACTGGGAGATAAACAATTAATAATTAACAAATAATAAATAATAATTGTTAATTATTAATTGGCATATAATAATTAACAAATAATAAATAATAAATAATAATTGTTAATTATTAATTGGTATATAATAATTATTATATATTAATTATTAACTATTATTTATTTGGGGGTGATTGCTTTTTGAAAACTTGTATAATATTTTCTGGGGGAACGGTTACTGGTACGGAATATCTTCCTGAAATAACTTCCGATACCTTTGTTATATCTGCTGATGGTGGCTACTTAAACGCTTTAAAGTTTAACATTATCCCGAATATGTGCCTAGGCGATTTCGATACTCTAACTATAGATATCAATTTGCAATGTGAAGTGGTTAAGTTTCCTCCCGAAAAGGACGATACCGATACTATGCTATGTATTAAAAAAGCCATATCTATGGGCTATACTGATATATATATCTATGGGGCTTTGGGTGGCAGATTTGACCATAGTATTGCCAACGTGCAATCCATGGAATACAGTTTGCAGTATAACGTAACCTGTCATATAGTAGATGCTAAAAATATAGTTACTATGCAAAGAGAATCCAGTAGGGTGTATAGTAGCAATAAGGATTTTAAATATCTATCGATATTAAGCGTATCGGAAAGTGCAGAGGTATCGGCAGAGGGTTTAAAGTATCCGTTAGAGCATACTAACCTAGTTAGGAGTTTTCCTCTAGGAGTTAGCAACGAAACTCTAGTAGATATCTTTAGAATAACCGTCCATAGTGGAACTATATTGGTAATATACTCTAAAGATTAAGATTAACATATATCAAAAAAATGGAATGTCTTGCATTTAAGACATTCCATATTGTTTTATTCTTCTTCTGGAGTTTCCTTCTTAATTTTGAATATAATTCTAAATATGCTAGATATCATTTTAGGTGGTTTAACAACTACAACTTTCATATGTTCGCCTCCAATTAGGATACTTAATATTATTTTAGATATGTTATAGTTATAGTATATTCAAAACTTGAAAAAGTGTTACACAAAAAATTTTAAAGTGGTGTGGATTGTCCTATCATATGCGATAGTATAGCTATACTCATAACGCTTTCCACACAAGGAACGGCTCTAGGAACTATACAAGGGTCGTGTCTGCCCTTTATTTGAATGATACTGTTTTCCATAGTACTGTAATCTATGGTTTCCTGTTCTTGTGCTATAGATGGCGTAGGCTTTATAGCTACACGGCAGACTATAGGCATTCCAGAAGATATCCCCCCTAAGATACCTCCATGATTGTTAGTCTTAGTACGAACTCTATGGCGGTCATCTATGTAGAAGTTGTCATTATTTTGACTGCCAGTCATGTTAGCGACTTCAAATCCTGCACCGAACTCTATGCCCTTAACGGCAGGAATACCGAACATCAATTGAGAGATAGTATTTTCCAAGCCATCGAACATAGGCGAACCTATTCCAGCAGGTACGTTTATGGCCACGCACTCTATGATACCTCCAAGACTTTCCAAACCCTCTCTAGCCTTTAGGATATCTTTAAACATCATTTGACCTTTTTCGTCGCTAATAGTAGGGAAGTCCTTGTGTCTAACTTCAAGGATATCGTCACGAGTAACGGAAACGCTATCGAAAGATTTATCTTTGGTGTTGTGTATCTGTAGAATGTGACCACCTACATATATACCACGTCTTTCCAATATTTGACTGCATACAGCACCTACAAAACATAGTGGAGCAGTCAATCTACCTGAGAAGTGTCCACCACCACGAACATCGTTGTAACCCTTGTAACGCACGTTACCAGTATAGTCGGCGTGACCTGGACGTGCCAACTTAGATACGTTAGCGTAATCTTTAGACTTAGTATCTGTGTTTTGAATGATGGCAGTTAAAGGAGTTCCAGTAGTCTTTTCGTTTAAAAGACCAGAAACTACCTCAGGGATATCCTTTTCAGCACGAGGGGTAGTAGTACCATCTTTTTTAGGGGCTCTCCTACGCATATATTCGGATACCTTTTCCATATCGATATACTCACCAGATGGAAGATTATCTATAACTACGCCGATAGCCTTTCCGTGAGATTCTCCAAATATCGAAAATGATATGTTATTCTTAAACATTGATGACATTTATTTTTCCTCCAAGATTTTCAAAATCCCTAAAGAAGTTAGGGTAAGATTTTTCAATAGCATTAGCACCAACTATAGTAACATCGCCAACGCAACGTGTAGATGCTATTGCAGTAGCCATAACTATTCTGTGGTCGCCAAAGCCGTCGACAGTTCCACCAGTGAAGTGGTCTATAGGTTGTATAATAAGACCGTCATCTGTAGGAGTGACCTTTCCACCTATTCTGTTTAGAGCGTCTGCTATAGCGATAAGTCGGTCGCTTTCCTTAATTTTTAGACGTTCTGCACCTACTATTTTAGAAGTTTCGTTTCCAAAGCAACCTAGAACGGCTAGTATAGGTACTAAATCTGGGATATCTTTAGCATCTATAGTATAGGCGTTAAGTCGGTTATCGTTTCTATTATAGCACGATTTCTCACATATTTCAACGATTTTCTTATCGCCCTGTATGGAGTTCGCTAGTAGATTTTTTAAAGTTATATCATTACCTATAGCGTTAGCCACATAGAAAAACGCCGATTGCGAATAGTCACCCTCAACTTTGTGGTCTAAAGATTTATACTCTTGATTTCCTAAAATATAGTAGCCATAGTCCATCTCTTGAACCTTAACGCCAAAGTTAGCCATACTTTGAATAGTCATATCCACATAAGGTTTGGATTGCAATGGAGTAGTCATAACTATTTTAGAGTCGCCATCTAGTAGAGGTAGAGCGAAAAGTAATCCTGTAATAAATTGTGAGGAGATATCTCCTTCAAGTTCGAAAGTACCACTGATTAGTTTGCCGTTCATGGAGAAAGGCATAGTATTCTGGTAATCAAAAGATACGTTCTTTTTAGGAAGTTCTCTAATAAAAGGAGTAATAGGTCTTTCGGGCAATCTGCCTTGACCCTTTAGTGTTGCAGATACTCCTAACGCACTAACTATTGGGATTATAAATCTTAAAGTTGAACCACTTTCGCAACAGTCTATAGTAGCGGTATCTTTTGGGTTAGATATTCCTTGTATAGTAATAGTATCATCTTGAATAGTATACTTAGCACCAAGGCTTTCCATAGCCGACAGTGTAGCATAGATATCTTTTGAAAAAGATACTCCACTTATTATAGACTTTCCTTTACTTAAAGATGCACATATTATCTCTCTATGTGCAAAACTCTTTGATGATGGTATTTCTACCGTACCATGTAGCTTACATGGAGTTATTTTAATATTCATTAACTTATAAGTCCTCCCATTGAGTATATTATAAAACATTCTAAAAGAGTTTTAAACCTAGCTATAGATATCTAAGTATTTGAACTGTTAATAGTATAGGCAACCATAGATAGATTTCACAATCGGTTAATATCATAAGTATTACTATAGCCAACATTATAGTTGATAGTATAATCTTTAGTGCTTTTGTATCTGTTTTAGTATTATTTTCAAACTTTGTTTTAAATTCTTCTTCCAGAATAACTCTATTTAGAAGCATTTCTGCACGTTTGGATTTTTCGTCCTTCTTGTCATTAGGTTTAGTAAGACAAACTTTCTTATGTACATTAGTACTTAAAGGATTATCATTATAGTACACCATCGGCATACCTTGATTTTTAACTATATGGTTTAAAGTATCTGTAGGTTTAGATAAGTCTACTTTTTTTGAAGTCTTTCTACTAGGTTCAAGAGTGTTATTCTCATCGTATATAGTGTACATATCGATAGTATCCATAAAAAATCACCTAACTTCCATAAATGCAGATATTATAGTTATAATAATAATGCCTATAACTAGCAATAACGATATACACCTCTTTAATATGCTTTTAAACGGAACGTTCTTAATAACGTTCAAAGTATACGTTCTGAACTTTTCCCCTAAATGATGCTCTTTAAGGATAGCTTTCTTACTAGTAGGTTTACTAAGGTTAATCTTAGAACCCTTTGGAGTAATATCCACACTACTAGATGAGTTTAAATAGTCTAATATAGAGGTATTGTCATCAACGTTTAAATCCAATTTACTAGAGGTTTTATCTAAAGTTATAGTATAGTATTCCAACTTTTTGCTATCCATGATTTAGAACATCTCCTTTAAGAGTTATATGCCCATAAACTTGTAGAAGTCAGTAATAGGCATCTTTTTAATAGAGCATTTGCCGATATCCTCACATAAGATTATGTTTATATTGTTACTTTCACGTTTTTTATCGGCAAGGCAGAAAGATATTAAATCTTTAAGTTGAACGGGTACGGATATAGGAAGTTCATAGTTTTTAATGCAATCCACTAAGCTATTGAGCATCTCCTTAGAGCCTATGCCGTTGTTTAAAGCCTTTTCCGTAATGATACACATACCAATAGCTACGGCACTACCATGAGTATACGTTTCATAGTGGTGATATCCTTCCACGGCATGACCTAAAGTGTGTCCAAAGTTGAGTATCATTCTTTCACCCTTGTCGAACTCATCGTTTTGAACTACATCACGTTTGATGGAAACGCATCTAAATACTACGTCTTCAATAACGTCCCAGATAGTATCCATGTTATGAGAGGTAAGGATATCGAAAAGTTCTTTCTGTCTAATCATTCCGTACTTGATAACCTCAGCCATACCATCAGAGAAGGTTTCACGCTTTAGAGTTTTAAGGGTATCTATATCGCAGATTACACACTTAGGTTGCTTAAACGCTCCCACAAGATTTTTACCAGCAGGGATATCTATAGCAGTCTTACCACCTACAGAGCTATCTACTTGAGCCAATAGGGTAGTAGGTATTTGAATGTAATCTACACCACGCAAGTATGTAGCCGATGCGTAACCAGTAATATCACCAACTACGCCACCACCTAAAGCTATGATGCTATCGGTTCGGGTGATACTATTTTTACATAGAAAATCATATATATTATTAAGGTTATCGCTACATTTAGAGTGTTCTCCATTTGGGAACACATACTTACACACATCGAAGCCCTTGTCAGTTAGGGATTTTATAACTATATCGCTGTATAGTTTATCTACAATATCGTCGGTAACGATAGCCGTCTTTTTGGATTTAACACACTTTTCTACTATTTCGCCAGTATTGGCAAGAAGTCCTTTTTGTATTAGAACTTCGTAACTTTGACTAGCTTTGACATTTACAGTTAGCATAAAAATCACCTTTTTCTAAATATTTGATATTAATATTATATCATAGAAAACCTAATCTGTAAACTAAAATTATACTAGGGAGGAACTTTTTTGGATACTTTAAATATTAATCAAGAGGAATTTCAATCGGATAGCTTTGAAACTTTAGAAGATAATCCTCAACATATAACCGATGTTTTAGTAACTCAGATAATACTATGTATCGCCATATTGACGGGAGTTTTTATATTAAACATATTCAATCCAGAGGTTAGTTCGTACATAATAGATACTTTTAAACATCAAACTACTGTAGACTTTTCTACTACTTTGCAAGATGCTCTAGTGTGGCTATATGATAGAGTTCAAAGTTAAGTCGGTAACGTATAGGTTGGATTTCTCATTCTTTCTACTATGGGCCATGATGTATCTACTGGGACACGAAACGTTAATGTTGCCAATGTTCATAGCTTGTCTGATACACGAAATGGGACACATTATCCCAATGACTATCTACGGTAGAAAGATAAAATCCATAGAGTTCGGAGGTACTGGCATAAAGATAGTACCCATCTACGATAGAATGTTATCTAAAAAGTGCGACGTTATAATTATGATATCTGGGTGTTTAAGTAACTTTATCTTGACGGCTATAGTATTTGTATTTAATATACAATCCATGTATAGTGTAGCGTACGTCAGTCTGTCGTTGGGAGTTTTCAACGCTTTGCCTATAAAATCCTTAGATGGCTTTGACGTAGTACAATTAATAATTAATAAATAATAAATAATAATTCATAGATAATTAGTTAATAGAGAACAGTTTATAGTTTTATAGTGTACAAGATTACCTATCAAACCACATAACTATGAGATATGCCTTGTACACTTTTTCTATAGCTTGAAAAACATCTTGTAGTGTGATATAATTGTTATAATAACATATTACACGGAGGTTATTATGATACCAAAAAATATTGAAGATATTCTGTTAAAAGCAGAAAAGCCATCGCAGTATATTGGTGGCGAAATGGGTAGCATAGTTAAAGATAAATCTAAAGTAGATGTTCGTTTTGCTTTCTGTTTCCCAGATACTTATACTATCGGAATGTCACACTTGGGTATGAAGATACTATACTCTATTACTAACAATCGTGATAACTATTGGTGCGAAAGAGTGTTCGCTCCTAATGTGGATTTTGAAAATCTAATGCGAGAGAATAACATTCCATTGTACGCCTTGGAAAGTTTAGACCCTATTAAAGATTTCGACTTTATTGGATTTACTCTACAGTATGAGTTATCTTTTACTAACATTTTAAATATGTTGGATTTGGCTCAAATTCCTATATTCGCTAAAGACAGAAGCGATAAACTAACTCAACTAGTGATTGCAGGAGGTCCATGCGTCTGTAATCCTGAACCCCTTGCAGACTTCTTTGACCTATTCATACTAGGCGAAGGTGAGGAAGTAAATCTTGAACTTATGGACTTATACAACGATATGAAACATCAAGGGGCAAGTAAGTCGGAATTTTTGAACAAAGCCTGTCAAATTGAGGGAATATATGTTCCATCGTTATATGATGTTCAATACCACTCAGATGGTACTATAAAGTCTATAACGCCAAAAGGAAACGCTCCAAAGACCATTAGAAAGAGAATTATTAAAGATTTCGACAAGGTATACTATCCCGATATGTTTGTAGTACCATATTCCGATATAGTCCATAATAGAATATCTGTAGAGGTGCTAAGGGGTTGTATTCGTGGGTGTAGGTTCTGTCAAGCAGGATTTATATACCGTCCATTTAGAGAAAAAACCTCCGATAGTATATATTCGCAAACTAAAGCACTATGCGAAAATACTGGCTATGAGGAGGTATCTTTGGCATCTTTGAGTACTAGCGACCATTCCGAAATAGAACCTATGCTACACAAACTAATAGAGTATACGGACGATGAAAAGATAAACCTATCGTTACCATCTTTAAGAGTGGATAACTTTACCGATAATCTATTAAAGAGTATTAGCACCGTCAAAAAGAGTGGCTTGACGTTCGCCCCAGAAGCCTCTACACAAAGGCTAAGAGATGTTATCAATAAGAACGTTTCGGAAGAAGAAATTATGAACACTTGCCGTATAGCTTTTGAGGGTGGATACTCTAGTGTAAAGTTATACTTCATGATGGGTCTTCCTACTGAAACTGATGACGATATTATCGGTATAGTAGAACTATCTAAGCGTATTATGGATTTATACTATTCTATATCTAATAGACCTAAAGGCAAGGTACAGATATCGGCTAGTGTATCCACGTTTGTACCTAAGCCGTTCACACCTTTTCAATTTGAACCCCAAATAACTCGTGAACAGATACAACATAGACAATCTTTATTGCTAGATAACGCTATAAAAGGCTTAAAGATTAGTTACCATTCACCAAACACTTCCATACTAGAGGGCGTACTTGCTCGTGGTGATAGAAGACTATCGGCAGTAATATTCGAGGCTTGGAAGAATGGTGCTAAGTTCGATAGTTGGGACGAGCATTTTAAGTTCGACGTTTGGAAATCTGCTTTTGAAAAGTGTAACTTATCCATGGAGTTTTATGCTAACCGTCTACGTCCCTACGATGAGGTTCTACCTTGGGAACATTTAGACTATCTGGTATCTAAAGATTTCTTTATTAGAGAACATTCTAAGGCAGTAAATCAACAGATTGTCACTAAGAATTGTAGGCTACAGTGTGCAAATTGTGGCGTGAATAAGGCAGTTGGGAGGGCTTGTTTTGAGTATTAAAGGTAAAAATCCAAATGCTACCGATAACTTCTTGGATATTAGAGCAGTGTTTACTAAAAAAGACCGTGCTAGATATATTTCTCACCTTGACCTATACAGAGCTATGCAAAGAGCCTTTAAACGTGCTAAACTTCCAATATGGTATACTCAAGGATTCAATCAAAGAGTGTATATAACCTTTGCATTAGCACTATCGCTAGGTTTTGAAAGTTCTTGTGAAGTCATGGAGTTCCGTATTACTGAGGATATCCCTCTATCAGAACTAGAGGAACGTATCCAAAAGGTTATGCCAGAGGGTCTACAGATAGTTAAAGTATACTATCCAGTAATGAAGATGAAAGATATATCCTTTAGTGACTTTTCCATAAGGTTTACTACAGAAAATCCAATGGAACTACTTACAGAGTTTAACAAGTTTATATCTCAAGATAAGATTATAACCTATAAAAAGAATAAGAAAAAACAGTTAGTCGAAACAGATTTAAAACCACATATCAACGTGCTAAACACCTCACTAGAGGATAACTGTTTAATAGTATCGGTAAGACTTCCAGCGGGTAACAGTTTAAATATAAATCCTAGTCTAATAGGCGATAAGTTTATGGAAACTTGTGGGGTTGCTATATCCAACGTACACTACACTAGAGATAAAATCTTAAATGCTGATGGCAAAGACTTCATTTAAACTTAAAGATTTAAAAAAAATATCCACTTTTTTAGAAAAAACACTTGCAATTTTTTTTAATATATGTTATGATAATAAAGCATTTGAAATCCGTTGAACTTGTACTCTAAAAGTTCAATGAGGGTTAATGCCATTAATTATTTATTATGACATTAAATCAAGTGTTCTTCTGCATAGTATTTTGGTAGGAAGAAACAATATTAGAAATGGTGGAGTTTCGCTTGACTTACAGTTAAATGATAGTATATGTTTGGAACGCTTGGAAATTATTTAGGAGGTTTTTTATAATGGACGCATTAAAACTTATTTCTCAAGACAGCTTAAAGGCTGAAACACCTGAACTTTGCATTGGTGATACTGTTAAGGTTTATGTAAAAATTAAGGAAGGCGAAAAGTACAGACTTCAAGTTTTTGAAGGTACTATTATCGCTAAGAAACATGGTGGAATTAACGAAACTTTCACTGTTAGACGTGTTGCTCACGGTTGTGGCATTGAAAGAGTATTCCCAGTACATTCTCCTATCGTTGATAAGGTTGAAATCGTTAGAAAAGGTAAAGTTCGTAGAGCTAAGCTATATTATCTTCGTGATAGAGTGGGTAAGGCTGCTAAGGTTAAAGAGGCTATCCGTTAATTTTGGACGGTCATTTGATACCGTCTTTCTCATTGTAAAAGAGGGACGTTAAGTCCCTTTTTTGCTATACTGTAAAATTTCGGAGGTGCTTTTATGAACGATATGAATGGTAACAATGATAACTCAAATAACCTTGATGAAAGTCAAGACGATTTAAATAAAGATATTAATATTCAAACTTCCAACGATGAGGAAAAACCTCAAAAGAATGTTTTAAATGAATTTTGCGATATGGTTGAGTCCGTATTGTTTTCGATATTTACAGTAATATTAGTATTTACATTCTTATTTAAGATTGCTTCAGTTGAGGGAACTTCCATGGTTCCAACTTTGGAAGATGATGATAAGTTAATAGTATCTTCAACTTTTTATAACAATCCAAAGCAAAAAGATATTATTATCATAAATAATAAAAATGCTCACCTTTTGGAAGATACTGATAATGACGGTAACGCTGACGATGTGGTCGAAACTAATGGCTTAGAAAAGACTATTGTTAAAAGAGTAATCGCAGTGGCTGGTCAAACCATAGATATAGACTTTGATACTGGTAACGTATATATAGATGGTACAGTTATTAATGAACCTTATATTAACGACCTTACTTTGCAGAATCATGGTTCATTTGAATATCCTATAACCATTCCAGAGGGTTATGTTTTCGTTATGGGCGACAATAGAGGCGTATCTAAAGATAGCCGTAGTAGTGAGATTGGTCTAGTTCCAATCGATAGCATTATTGGAAAGGTTATATTAAGAATCTCTCCTCTTGAAAGTTTCGGTCCATTAGATTAATCCTTTTGTTTACATACTATAAAATGAAAGGTGATTTTTATTATGGAAGTTAAAAATATCCAATGGTTTCCAGGACACATGGCTAAGACTCGTAGAATGATTAAAGAAAATCTATCTTTAGTCGATGGAGTTGTGGAAATCTTAGATGCTAGAATCCCTTTTTCTAGTAGAAATCCCGAAATGGATAGGCTAGTTAAAGGCAAACCTAAGATGCTATTGCTTAACAAATCCGATTTAGCTGACCCTAACGTTACTAATCAATGGATTGACTACTATAAAAAGTTGGGAGTATCTGCCGTGCTTCCTATAGATTGCAAAAGTGGTAAGGGAGTTAAAAACTTCTTGCCTACTTTAAAAAATCAGGTGCTTAACGACTTGATTGCTAAACGTGAAAGTAAAGGCATGGTAGGAGTTCCACTTAAAATTATGATAGTGGGTATTCCTAACGTTGGAAAGTCCTCTTTTATTAACAAGATGGCTGGTGGAAAACGTGCTAAAGTTGAAGACCGTCCTGGAGTTACTCGTACTAAACAGTGGGTTAAGTTTGGTGAAAACGTCGAAATGTTAGATATGCCTGGGGTTCTTTGGCCTAAGTTTGAAGACCAGACGGTTGCTCATAAGTTGGCTTTCACGGGAGCTGTTAAAGATGATGTTATAGACCTTGAAACTCTATCTATGATGTTGTTAGAAAACTTATCGCAAAGCTATCCAAAGGCTTTAATAGAACGCTATAAGATAGATATATCTCCAGATGATAACGGAATTTCTCTATTAGAAAAGGTTGGCAGAAAGAGAGGTATGTTAATCTCTGGTGGTGAAGTAAATACTGAAAGAACCTCTATTATGGTCATGGACGAGTTTAGAGGCGGTAAGTTGGGTAAGATTACTTTAGAAACTCCAAAGTCTGTCGCATCTGCCGATTAGTAAAGGACGGTATTATGAATATATCTAACGATTTAATCGCTTTTGATAGCGAATTTAGAAAACATCATAAGATTATATGTGGCGTAGATGAGGCTGGTAGAGGTTGTCTTGCTGGTGAAGTCTTTGCTGGGGCTGTAATCTTTGATGAAACAGCCTACATCGATGGCTTGAACGATAGCAAAAAACTTTCAGCTAAGAAGCGTGATATCTTGTATGATGAAGTGATATCTAAGTGTGTGTGTTATTGTGTGGCTACTGCATCGGTTGATGAGATTGAACACTTGAACATCTTAAATGCCAGTATGTTGGCTATGAAACGTGCTATAGATGGCTTATCCATTAAGCCCGATTTAGTCCTAGTAGATGGCAATAAGATACCTAATTTAGATATTCCCGTACAGAGCATAGTAAAAGGTGATGGAAAATCTTTTAGTATTGCAGGGGCATCTATATTAGCAAAGGTATCTAGGGATAGGTATATGTTAGATATGGCTAACAAATATCCAAACTACGCCTTTGACAAGCATAAGGGATATGGCACTAAGCTACACTATCAAAAACTTGAGGAGTTTGGCGAATGTGAAATTCATAGACCATCATTTTTAAAGAAGTTCTATGATAAGCTACGCTAAAGATATCGGAAATGTTGGAGAAGTTGCAGTCTGTCATTATGTATCCAATATGGGCTACGAGGTGGCATATAGAAACTATGCCGTACGGGGTGGCGAAATAGATATTATAGCTTGTGACAATGAATATATACTGTTCATTGAAGTGAAAACTAGACGCTTTGACTATGTATCTAGTGGATTACAAGCCATAACTAAAGCTAAAAAAAGATGTATCGTTAAGACGGCATCTCATTTTTGTAGTAATCGAATAGTAAAACTTCAACCACGCTTTGACGTCGCTGAAGTAATTATAGATGGTCTTAAAAACGTCTTGGATATTCAATACTATCCAAATGCTTTTGATACCTCTGACTTTGGAATATACATTCCAATATATTAAATTTATTTTAAGGGTGATTTTTTATGTTTTACAAAAGTACTAGAAATAGCTCAATAAAAGTAGATAGTGCAACTGCTATTTCTCAAGGTATATCTGCTGAGGGTGGATTGTTCTTACCTAATGAAATTCCTAGCATTACTCTTGATGAAATTAGTGCTATGGCAAATATGTCCTACGCTGACAGAGCTTTCAACGTGTTTAAAAAGTATCTAACAGATTTTACAGATGCAGAAATTCACTACTGCACCGATAACGCTTACAGTACTAAAAACTTCGATACCGAAAATATTGCTGAAATTGCACATCTTTTTGATGGCACTTATATGCTAGAACTCTGGCATGGTCCAACTTGTGCTTTTAAAGATATGGCTCTACAGATACTACCATACTTTTTAACTACATCTATTAAGAAGTTAAACGTGGATAAGAAGGTAGTTATACTAGTAGCAACATCTGGCGATACTGGTAAGGCTGCTCTTGAGGGCTTTAAAGATGTTGAAGGTACTCAAATTATGGTATTCTATCCAGAAGATGGCGTATCACCAATGCAAAAACGTCAAATGACTACTCAAGAGGGTAGCAACGTTGGAGTGTGTGCTATAAAGGGTAACTTTGATGACTGTCAAAATGGTGTTAAAGCTATCTTTACCGATAGTGAAGTTAAAGAAAAGTTATCTAATGGTGGATATATGTTCTCTAGTGCTAACTCTATAAACTGGGGTAGATTAGTTCCACAGATAGTATACTATGTATCTGCATATGCAACACTAGTAGCCGATAAACAGATAGAGTTGGGCGAAAAGATTAACATAGTAGTTCCAACTGGTAACTTTGGAAACATATTAGCTGGTTATTATGCTAAAAAGATGGGCGTTCCTATAGATAAGTTAATATGTGCATCTAACGTTAATAAGGTTCTAACAGACTTTATAAATACTGGTATCTACGATAGAAACAGAGAGTTCTATGCTACTTGTTCTCCATCTATGGATATTTTAATATCTAGTAACCTAGAAAGATTACTCTACTTAGTTACTGGTCAAGATGATGCTTTAATTCGTGATTGGTTCAACCAACTAGCTACTAACGGTAAGTACGAAGTAAACGATACTGTTAAAGCCGTTCTTAAAGATGAGTTCTTTGGTGGTTTCTGCGATGATGTGGATACTAAAAAGACTATTAAAGATATCTATGACAAGTACGGTTACACTTGCGATACTCATACTGCCGTTGCCGTTAAAGTATATCAAGATTATAAGGCTCAAACTGGTGATACTACTAAGACTATAATAGCATCTACAGCTAGTCCATATAAGTTCAGTGCTAGTGTACTAGAGGCTATCGATGGTAAGGTCGCTGACATAGATGAGTATGATATGGTAAACATATTAAATGAACGTTCTAATATGCCTATTCCAAAGTCCCTAGCAGAGTTAAAGGGTAAGGAAAGACGTTTCAAAGGTTCTATTGAAAAGACTGATATGAAATCCTTTGTATTAGAAAATTTGGGACTTTAATATATGAGCTTGTTCGTAATAAGTGACTTACATCTATCATTGAGCCACCCCGAAAAGAGTATGGAAATATTTCAAGGTTGGAAAGGTTATGTGGATATATTAAAATCCAATTGGCAGAAAAATGTTAAACCCTCCGATACTATCGTTATAATGGGCGATACTACTTGGGCTAAATCTCTTAATGATGCCTTTGAGGATTTTAACTTCCTTAACTCTCTAAACGGATTTAAAATCTTAGGTAAGGGTAATCACGACTACTTTTGGAATACTCAAAAAAAAGTAACAGACTTCTTTAAAGCTAACTCTTTTGATACCTTGCACTTATTACATAACAACTTCTATAAGTACGAAAGTTTTGCAATATGTGGCACTCGTGGGTGGATTAGTATAGATGGTGAAACTCAAAATAAAGCAGGTCATATAGTAAATAACGATATGGTTCTAGCTAGAGAAGTTCAACGTTTAGAGGTTTCCATATCTTTAGCAGAGGCTGAGGGATTAACTCCCATAGTATTTTTGCACTATCCACCTATATTCGCCAATAACTATAACTATGATATCTTAGATGTCCTCTACAGACACAACATAACCGATTGCTATTATGGACATCTGCACGGTAGAAAGTTTCATAGTTTGGCTATAAACGGTCAATTCGATGGCATTAACTTTCATTTAATATCTGGGGATTTTATAGGCTTTAACCCAGTAAAAATTATGTGATTTTTTTATGACGTACTATATCGTTACTGTTGACAAACTTAAAATAAAATGATATAATATTTCATATGCAATAAGTACGGCAAGAACTGTCGGATTTTATGCCTTGTAGTGTTTATGTAAGTCTAACATAGTTAGCCATAAACTGTAATTTAGGAAGCTCTCGCCTATATGACGTAGGGTAGTTCATTGTATAATTTTAGAAATTTCATTGGAGGATTTAATAATGAGTTTAAAATCATCAACTAATACGGCTGTAAATACTTATGAGTTAATCATTGAAGTAGGTGGCGAAGATTTCGACAAGGCTGTAAATAACGTTTATAACAGAGAAAAGAAAGACATTCAACTAAAGGGTTTTAGAAAGGGTAAAGCTCCTAGAAAGCTAGTTGAAAAGGAATTTGGTGAGAATGTATTCTGGGAAACTGCTATAAATGATATCTGCAATAGTGAAATCCCAACTGCTGTAGAGCAAGAAAATCTTGAAATAGTTGATACTCCAGCAGTAGAATTAGTATCTGCTAATATTAACGATGGCGTTGTACTTAAAGTAACTTGTACTACTAAGCCAGAAGTTACTATTGAGAACTATAAGGGTATCTTAGCAGACAAGCCATCTGATGAAGTTACTGACGCTGACGTTGATGCTCAACTAGAGCAAATGCAAAAGAGAAACGCTAGAATGATTTCTGTAGATGACAGACCTGCTCAATTAAACGACCAAGTAGTTATAGACTTTGAAGGCTTCCAAGATGGCGTGGCTTTTGAAGGTGGTAAAGCTGAAAACTTTGAGTTAGGTTTAGGTTCACACCAATTTATCCCTGGTTTTGAAGATGCTATCGTAGGTCATAACGTTGGCGAAGAGTTCGATATTGAAGTTACTTTCCCAGAAGATTACGGCATGGAAAGTCTTGCTGGCAAGCCTGCTACTTTTAAGATTAAACTACATGAAATTAACTCTCAAGAACTTCCTGAGTTCGATGACGATTTCGTTAAGGAAATTTCTGAGTTCGATACTGTTGATGAATATAAGACTGACGCTAAAGCTAAGTTAGAAACTAGTAAAAAGGCTAACGCTGATGCTGAATTTAATAACAATGTTATGCAAAAGGTTATCGATTTAGTTCAAGGTGAAATTCCAGAATGTATGTTTAGACAAAGAGTTGACAGACTAGTCTCTGACTTTGAACAAAGACTAAAAACTCAAGGCATGACTTTGGAAATGTATCTACAATACACTGGTATGGACTTAGATGGCTTTAAGAAAACTTTTGAAGACAGAGCTAAGGAAGAAGTTACTCTTAGACTTGCTCTTGAAAAGATTGCTCAACTTGAAAATGTTGAAGTTACTGATGAAGAAGTTGACAATTACATCAAGGATATCGCTGATGCTAACAAGGTAAATCCTGAAATGGTTAAGCAATTTATCGGCGTTGAAAATATTAAAGATGATTTAATGGTTGAAAAGGCTAGTAAGATAGTTCTTGATAGTGCTGTCGCTCAAGAACCTACTGAAGTTCCAGCTGAATAATATTATTTAACTTTTTTGGAACGTCCTTAATACTTACTTTTAGGACGTTTCATTATTATAGAGTACTTTAGGGCGAATAGTATTCGCCCTAAATGTACAATTAACATATATATTACTTTAGAATGAAAGGAAGTTGTTTTTATGGCTATGTATGTTCCTCACGTTGTTGAACACACCAGTAGAGGTGACGTTTCTTATGACTTATACTCTAGACTATTAAATGACAGAATTATTGTACTATTTGACCAAGTAACCGATGATTCTGCTAGTTTAGTAGTATCGCAACTATTGTACCTAGAAAGTCAAGATAGTGAAAAGGATATTAATTTGTACATCAATAGTCCAGGTGGTTCTATAACTGCTGGTATGGCTATCTACGATACTATGAACTACGTTAAATGCGACGTTTCTACTATATGTATGGGTATGGCTGCATCTATGGGTGCATTCTTGCTATCTAGTGGAGCAAAGGGCAAACGTTTTGCACTTCCTAATAGTGAAATTATGATACATCAGCCACTTATTGGTGGTGGTGGACTATCTGGTCAGTGTACAGATATTAAAATACATTCCGACCACTTAGTTAGAACTAGAGAAAAGTTAAATGAAATTTTAGCTCAAAATACTGGTAAACCATTGGAAATAATTCAGCAAGATACCGAAAGAGATAACTTCCTAACTGCTCAACAAGCTATGGAGTATGGTCTTGTAGACAAGGTTATTACTAAAAGATAGGAGTACTACTCATGGGTATAAATGACAAACATATCAAAAGATGTAACTTCTGTGGAAGAAGTGAAAATAAAGTAAATAGTCTATTTTCTTCTGGTGAGTACAATATCTGCGATGGTTGTGTAAATGTTTGCTACAAAATGCTTTTAGATGCTCTTAACAAGGAACAAGAAGAAAAAGATAAAAATCTTGATAAGGGAAAGACTCCTGAAACTGTAGAAGCTCAAAACGTTACAACTAAGAACTTTTCTATTAAAACTATGGACTTGAAAACTCCTAAAGAGATTAAAAAAGTATTAGATGAGTACGTCGTAGGTCAGGATTTAGCTAAGACTACGTTAGCAGTATCGGTATACAATCATTATAAGCGTATTCTAAGTGTCGACGATGACGATGATGGCGTTGAAGTCCAAAAGAGTAACGTTCTACTGTTAGGCCCTACTGGTGTTGGTAAGACTTTTCTTGCTCAAACTTTGGCGAAAACTTTAGATGTTCCTTTTGCTATCGCTGATGCTACTACTCTTACTGAGGCTGGTTACGTTGGTGACGATGTGGAAAACGTTCTAGTAAGACTACTTCAAGCTGCCGATTACGACGTTGAAGCCGCTGAAAGAGGTATTATATATGTCGATGAAATAGATAAGATTGCTAGAAAATCTGAAAATACTTCCATCACCCGTGACGTTAGTGGCGAAGGTGTTCAACAGGCTCTATTAAAGATAGTTGAAGGTACTGTATCTAATGTGCCACCACAAGGTGGTAGAAAGCACCCTAATCAAGAGTGTATTCAAATAGATACTAAAAACATTCTATTTATATGTGGCGGTGCTTTTGATGGCCTTGAAAAAGAAATCTTAAAGAGAACGCAATCTTCTGGTATTGGTTTTGGTGCTGAAATAGTATCTAAAAAGGATAGTGAGGCTAATATATTTAGAAAGGTTACTACTCAAGATATCGTTAAGTTTGGTTTAGTTCCAGAGTTGGTAGGTCGTCTACCTATTATAACCGTCCTAGACGAACTCGACGAAAATGCCTTAGTAAACATATTGACCAAACCTAAAAACGCTTTGATTAAACAGTATAAAAAACTATTCTCTTATGATAACGTTGAGTTGGAAGTCGAACAAGATGCTCTAGTGGAAATAGCTAGAAAAACTCTACAACAGAAGACAGGTGCTAGAGGACTTCGTGCTATAGTCGAAAAGATTTTAATGGACGTAATGTTTGAAATTCCATCTCAAGTTGGTGTAAAGAAGGTTACTATTACTGTCGATTGTGTTAAAAATGATGCAAAACCTCTAGTTGAATATTTCGATAATGTAACTACTGAAAACTCTGCATTAGTTGAAGAAAAGGCTAATTAATCTATCTTTAAAAAATCAATCTGAGTGATTTTGTACTGTATAAATCCCCCTCTCAGACTTTTCTATAAGAGAGGGGTTACATTTTTATATGCACATAAATTCTTTATAGGAGGTAATTCTATTGAGTAAAGAAATTTTTTCAATTCCTGCCATAACTCTAAGAGGTGTGGTAGTATTTCCAGATATGAACATGAGTTTCGATGTCGCTAGACAAAAATCGGTTTCTGCTATTAAAGAAGTTATTAAAAACGATAGAAAGATTTTTGTAGTCGCTCAAAGAGATGCACTTCAAGAAAATCCCAAAAGTATTGACGAACTTTATGAAGTGGGTGTTATCGCCGAAGTTAAACAGATTATAAACTATCCAGGTGAGGCTATGCGTGTGCTTGTCGAGGGCGTTGAAAGAGCTAAGCTATCGGCAATCAATATGGATAGAGAGTTCTGTATTGCAGACGTATCGTTATTACCAGAAGATAACACACTAGATGATGACGAAAAAGTTCAAATTAAAGCCATTACAAATTTAGTAAATGACGCTTGTGAAAAGTATTGTAATATTGCTCCTATTAACGTTCCAACTAAGTTAGCTGAAAGTATGATTTTGTGCAAAGAACCTAATCAGCTGTTTAAGAACGTTGTTTTTAACATTCCTTTAAATGTGGACGATAAACAGTTCCTACTTGAACTTGATACTATCTTTGAACGCTTAACTACTCTATATACTATGCTTGTAAATGATTTGGATATTATATCTTTACAGAAAGGTATTCACGATGAAGTTAAAAACAATATGGATAAAAATCAACGTGAATACTATATGCGTGAACAGATGAAAGTTCTATCCGAAAAGTTAGGCGAAAAGAATGAAGATACTCAAGAATATCGTAGTCAAATCTTTAAAAAGATTGTCGTAAATGGCTATGACGATAGTATCTCACAAAAGCTAAACGATGAGGTCGATAAGTTAGAAAAGATGCCTCCATCATCGCAAGAGGCTTACGTCATTAAAAACTATCTTGATACCGTTTTGAAACTTCCTTGGAATGAACCTAAGATTAAAAAAGTATCCATTAAGACTGCTAGAAACGTCCTAGATAAAGACCACTATGGACTATCTAAGGTTAAGGAAAGAATTTTAGAAACGTTAGCAGTGCAATCGTTAGCACCTAAGAATAATGGTAATATTATATGTTTGGCAGGTCCTCCTGGAATTGGTAAGACTTCGATATGTAAATCTATTGCAAGGTCTATAAATAGAAAGTATGTAAGAATATCTTTAGGTGGCGTTCGTGATGAGGCTGACATTCGTGGACATAGAAAGACTTATATAGGTGCTATGGCTGGTAGGATTATATCTGCAATGCTTGAAGCAGATGTTAAAAATCCAGTTATACTACTGGACGAAATTGATAAGATGAGTAACGACTTCCGAGGTGACCCATCATCTGCAATGCTTGAAGTTCTTGATAAGGAACAAAACTCTAAGTTTGTAGACCACTACATTGAAGTTCCTTTCGATTTAAGCGAGGTTATGTTCATAACTACGGCTAATGATGTATCTAAAGTACCTGCTCCACTATTGGATAGAATGGAACTTATTGAACTTCCTAGTTATACCAGAGATGAAAAGTATCATATAGCTAAAGAGCATCTAATTCCAAAGCAGATTAAGGAAAATGGTTTAAAGGGCACTCAAATTAAGTTCGATGATACGGCAATCTATTCTTTAATAGACTTCTACACTAAAGAGGCTGGTGTTAGAACTCTTGAAAGAATGATAGCCACTCTTTGCAGAAAGACCGCTAAAGAAATAGTAGAAGGTACTCATAAGAGGTTAGTCTTTAAAGATGATAACTTGGAACAGTATCTAGGTACAAGAAAGTATATAGAAGATGACCATATGAAACATGATGAGGTCGGTTTAGTAAACGGTCTTGCATGGACTTCGGTTGGTGGTGTGTTGATGCCTCTTGAAACTATCGCACTAGATGGTACTGGAAAGGTTCAAGCTACGGGTTCTTTGGGCAATGTTATGAAAGAGAGTTCTAGTATAGCCATCAGCTACGTTAGAAGTATTGCCGATAAGTATGAAATTCCTAAAGATTTCTACAAAACTATGGATATACATATTCATGCTCCAGAGGGTGCAGTCCCAAAAGATGGTCCATCTGCTGGAGTAACTATGGTTACATCTATAGTATCCACACTTGCGAACATTCCAGTGCGTCACGACGTGGCTATGACTGGTGAAATTACTTTGCATGGTAAAGTATTACCTATAGGTGGTCTAAGAGAGAAATCTATGGCTGGATATAAGGCTGGTATTAAGACCATAATAATTCCAAAAGGCAACGAACCCGACCTTAAAGATGTAGACAGTGTAGTTAAAGACTCTGTAAAGTTCATACTTGCCGATACTCTTGATGATGTTTTATCTAATGCTTTGGTACTTCAACCTAACGAGTGCGTTGTTGGATAGTTCTATATAAGGCGAATAAGTATCTTATTCGCCTTTAAAATAATAAAAGAGGTGATTTCTTATGAACTATAATAATGCTAAATTTTTGAAATCTTATGGAACGTTTTCGCAACTTCCTCCTTGTGACAAGCGTGAGATTGCTTTTTCTGGACGTTCTAATGTAGGAAAATCTACTTTGATTAATAAGATTTTTAATAGAAAAAGTCTTGCTAGAGTTTCTTCAGTTCCAGGGAAAACTGCTACCATAAACTTTTTTGAGTTGGAAAACATTCACTTTGTAGACCTCCCAGGGTACGGATACGCTAAGGTGGCAAAATCTGAAAAAGAACGTTGGGCTGGTCTTATAGAAGGCTATCTGAACTCCGATAGAGATATTAGACTTATAATCCAGTTAATAGATATGCGTCACCCACCTTCAAAAGATGACCTCCATATGATTAACTTCTTAGTAGATAATGAACTTCCATTCATTATAGTGCTTACTAAAGCCGATAAACTTAAAAAGATGGCTCGTCTGGAACGCCTTGAGGCTTTTAAAACTGAAATTCCTTACTATGAACAGATTACTATAATTCCATTTTCCTCGGAAACTCGTGAAGGTGTAGAAGATGTTCGTAAGATTATAGAAGAAATTTCATTAGATGAGGATTAGTCTAATAATATTTTAATCTTAATGTGGTATATTAGTAATAAATCTAAGTTTGAGGTGTATTACTATGAAAGAAATTTTTTTAAAATCCCATGATGGCTTAAACCTATCTATTGCATTGTTTGAGGTGGAAAATCCTGTAGGTTTAGTGCAGATTATCCATGGTATGAAAGAACACAAAAAAAGATACTATCCTTTTGCGGAACACTTGCAATCTTTAGGATACACCGTAGTGGTATCCGATAATAGAGGTCACGGAAGTTCTGTAGATGATAACTACTTCTTAGGTAATATGAACGGTTGCGATGAGATTATTCAAGACCAATATATTATTACAAAATATATTAAGAAACTATATCCACATAAAGATTTGTTTCTGTTAGGACATTCTTTCGGTTCGCTACTTGCTAGATGTTATCTTCAAAAACACGATGACGAAATTAAAAAGTTAATCTTAACGGGAACTGTAAACTATATCAACTTAGTTGGATTTGGTTTGAAAGTTGGTAACTTAATCAAGTCGGTTAAGGGCGATGACGGATATAGTAAGTTTTTAACTCACTTCGGCGATTTGGGTGACGATAGTTGGGTGTGTTCTGATACTAAAGTTCTAGAAAACGTTAGAAACGATAAACTTTGCAGAGGTTACAACTATACTAACGGTGCAATCTTAACTATCTGGGAGGCAGATAAACAACTCCATGAGATTAAAAACTTTCAATGTAAAAATAAAGATTTACAGATTTTAAGCGTGGTCGGTGCAGAAGACCCCGTAACTGGTGGTGAAAAAGGTATCGCTGATACTATTAAAACACTCCATGAGATTGGCTATACTAATATTAAAAGTATAATCTATCCAAATATGAAACATGAAGTTTTAAACGAAATAGGCAAAGAAAAAGTATATCAAGATATTGTTTCTTTTTTAGAATAATCTTTTTTTGAACGTCCAAAAAGGACGTTCTTATTTAATGTTTTAAAATATTTTTTAAAAAACTCTTTACTTTTATACTGTAGTGTGTTAAAATGTTAGTATATAGAAATCCAACTTAGAAAGGAAGTATCTAAATATGAATGATGACAAACTAAAAGATAAGGCTCTTGATGACCTTTTTAAAGCTATACTATGTCTTGAAAATATAGACGAATGTTACAAGTTCTTTGAAGATTTATGCACCGTATTAGAATTAAAATCCTTGTCCCAAAGGTTGCAGGTAGCTAAGATGTTAAATGACCATCATGTGTACAGCGACATTGTTAAACAGACTGGAGCTTCTACTGCTACTATTAGCAGAGTAAATCGCTCGTTGAACTACGGTTGCGATGGCTATGATATTGTATTTAATCGCTTAAAAGATGATAAATCTACAAGTGAGGATAGTAAAAATGCTTGATGATAATTATTACAGTAACTTCTCTTACTACTATGACGATTTGACTAAAAATGTAAACTATCACGAAAGAGCCTCCTACTTTAATAAGATTATTCAAAAGTTTGATGGAAATACTTCAGGAACTCTATTAGATTTGGCTTGTGGTACTGGAAATATATCGGAGGAGATGGCTAAACTGGGTTACGATGTCATTGGTGCTGATATATCGGAAGGTATGCTGAATATGGCTCTTGATAAAAAGTTTGAAAGTGGTTTAAACATTCAGTATATCAAACAGGATATGCGTCAATTGGATTTGTACGGCTCTATTGATAACATTCTATGCGTTTTAGATAGCTTAAACCATCTAGCTACCTTACAAGATATCGAACAGACTTTTAACAGAGTTTCACTATTCACCGAACCTAACGGATTGTTTATCTTCGATATGAATACCATCTATAAACATAGGGAAGTGCTATCTAATAACGCATACATATACGAAACCGATAACGTCTTTTGTGCTTGGGAAAACTATTATAATCAAGATAGCGAAAATAGTCAAGTGGACATCACTTTGAACTTCTTTGAAAGTACTCAAGATGGCTCTTATAGACGCTATACGGAGGAGTTTTCGGAGTGGGCTTTCAACGTTAAAGATATATTGAATATCTTAGAGAACGTGGGCTTTAAACTTCTTGCCATGTACGATGATGATACTTTTAATCCCGTACATGAAAAGTCAGAAAGAATTATCTTTGTAGCTAGAAAGATAATGTAAATATTAAAAGAAAGGTGATATTTTATGGCAATTTTAAAGAGAGCAATATCTATGGACGCATCAGCAGTATCTACAGTTATCGATGCTACTGATATGGTAAATGAAATAGAAAAGATTCATAAGACTTCAGCAGTGGTATCTGCTGGATTGGGCAGACTAACCATTGGAGCATCTTTAATAGGCTACGGTCTAAAAGGCGATGGCGATACTGTTACTCTCCGTATGGACGGAAATGGTGCTACTGGTGTACTTATCGCTGTAGCTGATAGCCACGGAAACGTTAAAAGTTATGTATCCAATCCAGTAGTGGAGATACCTTTAAATCAATATGGTAAACTAGACGTTAAAGGTGCTATCGGTACTGATGGAACTCTATCTGTAGTTAAGGATTTAGGTCTAAAAGAACCGTATGTAGGTAAAGTTCCAATAGTATCTGGTGAGGTCGCAGAGGATATAGCTAACTACTTCGCAACTAGTGAACAGACTCCTACCGTGTGTGCGTTGGGAGTGTTAGTAAATCCCGATTTAACCATCAAACGTGCAGGTGGATTTTTAATTCAACTATTACCTTTTGCTAGTGAGGAAGTTATATCCACAATAGAAAAGAATATAAAGGATATAAAACCTATAACTACTATGCTTGAAGATGGTCAAACTCCTGAAGATATAGCGTTAATGCTCCTTGATGGACTAAATCCAAACATATTAGATGAGGCTACACCTAAGTATCAATGCGATTGCTCTAAGGAACGTGTCGAAAGAGCGTTAATCAGTTTGGGCAAAGACGAACTTTCTAAAATGGCTGACGAACAAGACGTAACTGAAGTATGTTGTCACTTCTGCAATAAAAAGTATCAGTTTTCTAAACAAGATATTCTAAACCTATGCAAATAGATTTCTATTGAAAAAGTTTCCTAATATTAGGAAACTTTTTCTTATATATTACATATAATATCTTAGTTGAAAATTTTTTTGAACTTTTTTGAAAAAACTCTTGACATTTTGAAATCTTTGTGATATAATATACAAGTCGGTTGAGGTTGAACTACTTAATTAAATCTACTGATTAAAATTTTTAAAAAAAGTTTGAAAAAACTCTTGACAAATAAAAAAAAGTATGATATAATAATTAAGTCGTCAGTTGATAAAACTTCTCGACACTCCAGTAATTATGTGGGAGCATAGCTCAGCTGGGAGAGCATCTGCCTTACAAGCAGAGGGTCACAGGTTCGAGCCCTGTTGTTCCCATGATGGCTCGGTAGTTCAGTTGGTTAGAACGCCGCCCTGTCACGGCGGAGGTCGTGGGTTCGAGTCCCATCCAGGTCGCCATTATGCGGATTTAGCTCATCTGGTAGAGCGCCACCTTGCCAAGGTGGAGGTAGCGAGTTCGATCCTCGTAATCCGCTCTTAATATGGCGCTATAGCCAAGTGGTAAGGCACGGGTCTGCAACACCCTTATCCCCGGTTCAAATCCGGGTGGCGCCTCTTAGTTAAGATTACTCAAAAGATTTTGAGTAATCTTTTTCTTTTAATAGAATTTTAATATATTTATGGTATAATCTTCTTAAAAGGAGGTTCTTATAAATGATAGTTCTTAATAGCACTCAAAAGCAAAGCATTCTTAAATACGTTGAAGATAAAACTTACTTTAAAAGATGTTGTTTTATCATAAGTACAATTATATCCATAGGTTGCATTATCGGATTGATTATATATCCCATAGGTACTGACCTTTTCCCCGATTTAGTAGGCTTACTTTGTACTTCTATAATACTCCTTGCCAGTACTCTTAAAGATGTAATTAAGTTTAGAAATGTTAAGTATAATCTTGATATAAATAATTTTGTCGCTGTAAATAAGTATCTTTCAGATGCTTGTATAACTCAAAAGGTTCAAAAGACTAACTATGAAAACTCCCTTAAAGATAGCAGTATGTACAAACTTGCTACCCCTCCTAGAAACTTTGAAGTTATCATTCAAAAGTACTATATCTTGGATAAGTACAATAACAAGTACGAATGTATTAAGTATCTTGATTACAAAAAGTGCATTGAAGAAGGAGAGTTTATAGCCATAGATTTCCCTACAGGTGAAAAAATTGCATTACACATTTAATTTTCAAAATTTTAGTTGAAATTTTTCCGTATCTATGATATAATAAAATCATTATTAAAATGAAAAGGAGTTCTATTGAAATGTTTAACGATTTAATGGATACTATCGGATTTGTATCTAAGTACGATGAAGAAGTCGGCAGTGCTATGGCTAAAGAGTTAGCTAGACAGAAAAGGAATCTTGAATTAATTGCTAGTGAAAATATTGTATCACCTGCAGTAATGTGTGCTATGGGTTCGGTACTTACTAATAAGTATGCTGAAGGATATCCTGGTAAAAGATACTACGGTGGTTGCGAATGTGTAGATATAGTCGAAACTATAGCTATAGAAAGAGCTAAAAAGTTATTTGGTGCTAAGTTTGCCAATGTACAACCTCACTCTGGAGCACAAGCAAATACTGCTGTATATGTTGCACTACTTCAACCTGGTGATACCGTTCTTGGTATGAGTCTTGCTGATGGTGGTCACTTAACACATGGTTCACCAGTAAATATATCTGGTAAGTACTTCAACTTTGTATCTTATGGTCTAGATGACGAAACTGAAATGATTAACTATGATACAGTTCAAAAGTTAGCCGAAGAACACAAACCAAAGTTGATAGTTGCTGGTGCTAGTGCTTATCCTAGAGCAATAGACTTTAAAAGATTATCCGAAATTGCAAAGTCAGTAGGTGCTTATCTAATGGTAGATATGGCTCATATTGCTGGATTAGTTGCAGGTGGTCAACATATGTCACCAGTTCCATATGCCGATATTACTACTACTACTACTCATAAGACTTTAAGAGGTCCAAGAGGTGGCTTAATCTTAACTAACGATGAGGCTCTAGCTAAAAAGATTAACTCTGCAATCTTCCCAGGAACTCAAGGTGGTCCTTTGATGCATGTTATAGCTGGTAAGGCAGTTTGCTTTGGTGAGGCTCTAAAGCCTGAATTCCAAGATTACGCTAAAAGAGTAGTCGAAAATGCTAAGGCTCTAGCTGATGGTCTTTTAAAAAGAGGATTTAATCTAGTTAGTGGTGGTACAGATAATCACCTTATGCTTGTAGATTTAAGACCTTTCCACATTACTGGTAAAGAACTTGAACACCGTCTTGATGAGGTTTATATCACTGTAAACAAGAACGCTATACATAACGACCCAGAAAAACCATTCGTTACTAGTGGCGTTAGAATTGGTACTCCAGCCATTACAACTCGTGGATTGGGTGTTGAAGAGATGGAAAAGATTGCCGAATACATCTACTTATGTGCAACAGATTTTGAAAATTCTGCTGATGCTATCCGTGAGGGTGTAACTGAAATCTGTACTAAGTTCCCACTATATTAATTTTAAATCTTTTGAACTTATTAGGACGGATTTTTTCCGTCCTTTTTATTTAGGAGGTTTTTTTATGAAGTATGAAAACAATCAAATTACAAGTTTAAGCAAAATGCTATCGTATATACTAAGACATCACCCAGAAAGCATTGGCATAAAGTTGGATAACTTTGGCTATGCTAACGTTGATGAATTAATATCTAATATGAATAAAAAAAATAAAGTTCACATAGATTTTGATACCTTAAAATATATCGTGGATACCGACCAAAAACAAAGATATTCTTTTAACTCCGATTTTTCAAAGATTAGAGCTAATCAAGGACATTCAATATCCGTAGATTTACAGTTGATAGAAAAAGTTCCACCTAATGAGTTATATCATGGAACGGCTACACGCTTTTTAGATAGTATTCTAAATGAGGGTATTACAAAGCAATCCCGACAGTATGTGCATATCTCATCGGATATTAAAACTGCTTTAAAGGTTGGAAAACGTCATGGAAAACCAGTGGTTCTAATTTTAGATACTTTAAAAATGTATCAAGATGGTGTTAAGTTCTACATATCGGATAACGGCGTTTGGCTTTGTGAGTATGTTGCTCCTAAGTACATCAAAGAGGTGTATTATGAAAAGTAATATAAAAGTATTGTCGGTATATTTTGTTGTGTTCTATGTGGTGTGGGGGATATCTACACTATGTATCATGCCAATTATAGATTTAATTCCCAATGAGTACGTTGCTAGTATATTGAAAGTTGTGATACTTAAAAATCTAGTGTGGACTGTTCCGGCTGGATTTTTAATAAAAAAATATCATGATATGGTGGAAGTACCTCTAAAAGATATGTTTATCAATAAAGTAAGTTGGTTGCAATATCTTCCGATATTCTTGATATTTACAGCATACATTCTAATAGGCGACTTTAAACTCAATGGAAGTATAATCGTATCGCCAGATTTTAAGTACACCGATTTGATAGTAGTTCTATTTGTAGGTCTAACCGAAGAATTGGTGTTTAGAGGTTGGTTGCTAAACTCCACTATAAAAAATAAACAAGATGACCAACTGTATATACCAATACTTGTAAATGCTTTGCTATTTTTGAGTATCCACTTTCCACGTTGGATTGCTGATGGTGTATTTATCAGTAACTTTATAAGTCTGGGATTTATTCAAATTATGATATTAAGCGTAATATTTAGTTACATATTCATTAAAAGTAGAAATATTTTAATTCCTATAGCTTTGCATATGTATTGGGATTTGTTAGTATTCCTATTTGCTTAGATAAAAAAGAACCTTATCAATTGATAAGGTTCTTTTATCTATTCGTAACTTAGAGTGCTAGTAGACATATTTAATGATTTTATCTGTTGTTTAATATTAGATGGAACATCTTGAAGGTCAAATAGAGGTCTGCCAATGTAGTAACCTTGAATTAAATCCACGCCACAATCTATGACGGTTTTTAATTCTTCAAAAGTCTCCACGCCCTCAGCAAGAACCAAGACGTTCTTTGCCTTAGCAATTTGAATTAGATTGGTTATGATATTTTGTCTGTTAGTATCGTTATCGCAACCACTTATTATAGAACGGTCTATTTTTATTATATTTGGACTGAAAGTTATCAAAGCGAGTTCGTTGTTATAGCCACTTCCGAAGTCATCTAGGGCAATTTTAGCTTGCCAGTACTTCATTAGATTAAGTTTAATCTTCATGAAATCCATGTTAGACTGTTCGCTTTCTAAGATTTCCATTACCAAGTTTGGAAGTATATCATTATGTACTCTGTTGATATACCTTATATCATCTGGGGATATTATACAGTTAGATATTGAGTTTAAAAATATCTTTGAATTTTTAGGGGCTTTTCCTTGGTTAATCTGTTGGTGGAATGACTTTAAAGACTCTATCCAAGTTAGATGTTCAATCTTATATAGTTTAGAAGATGCTTTAGCAATTCTAAGCAACTCTAAAGGAGATTTTAACACCGTGGATTGAGGTCGCATTAAAGCTTCATAGCCATATATTTCGCCAGTCTTAGCAGATACAATACTTTGAAACGCATACTTAATACTATGTTCATCTATAATTCTGTTCATTTCTTCTATACCAGTTATTAGTATGGAGTCTTTATTGTATATAGACATATCAAACTGAGCCAACGCTCCTTTAGTGGAGTGCTTTATAGTATACATAGCAAAATCGGCATATTTAATAAGCATATCGTAGGCTTTTGAGTCGTATGGATAGAATGAAATACCTCCACTGGCTCTTATTTTAAAGTGAGTACCATCAGATAGCAAACAGTAACTACTTAATAGATTATCTCTAACTTTGTTTACAATCTCCAATATTTCCTCTTTGGAGTTGTATCCACTAAGGAAAACGTTGAACTCATCACCAGACATTCTAGCGACTACACCGTTATAGTTCTTGAACTGCTTGAATACGTTCGCACCAGTTTTAATATAATCATCGCCAAAGTCATGACCGTAAGTATCGTTTACATACTTTAGATTATCTAAATCCCACATAATAAACGCCGATACTTTTAACTCACTTGGATTAGTAAATAGTTGTTCAATCTTTTTATAGTAGGCACGTCTGTTAAGAAGTCCAGTAGTCAAATCGTAGTCACGTTCGTACTCAATCTTTTGACGTTCAAGAGTTACGCTAGTTATATCTTGAATTACACCTAGAATGTTAGAGTCATCTTGAGTCATAGTAAGTTTAAAATATCTTTTATTGATGCCACTACCCATGGAAAAATTAATTACATCATTGATATTAATATCATCTAAGTTAGGGGAGTTTTTTATTTTTACAATAGGGTCTATTATGTTATTGTTATGGCTACTCTTAGATAGATACTTCATAAATTGATTAAACGTTATATAAGTATCTTGTTGAGGTAAATCGTTAAAGTGTAGTAAGGTGATTAAACTCTCACTTATAAAGACGTTATCTACAGAGTAGTCCCAAGCGAACACGCCCATTTCTATATCGGTCATGGAGATTATTTTTGAAACTCTTGATGCTGATTGTTTTACATTTATCTGTAAATCGGTGATAGCATCGGTTAGACGGTCTATTTCCAATATATTTGTAGAATTGAACTTAATAATCTTATTTTTTTCGTAGTTATTTTTATTATTAAGGGTATCTATTATGTTTGAAATAGGTGTAGATATCTGTTTACTAATAAATATAAGTATAAAAATTCCTGTCAACAACGATATTATAGATGCTATTACAAAAGAATCGATTACGGTTTCATATATTTTTAGAACCTTATTCTTATCAGCTAAGGATATTAATACCCAATTTTGATTATAATACAAAGAGTTTTCATTGTATAAACTTATGGGTTGAACGTTTCCAATTGCAGTAATATCGGGATTAGTAGTTATTTCAAATATATCTTGGTCGTTGGTAATATTAGAGCAGTTTATTGTATCGTATTGGGAAACCAATCTAGTAAATGTAGCTCCAGAGTGTAACAGTGTAGCGTATGTATTAGACTTATTGGTATTATATGCTAGAATGTAACAAGCATTTTCATTAAATAAATCATTAGATGGTAACTTTTTCAGTATCATATTTTCCATGATACCAATTCCTAAAATTCCATAGACGTTATTATTACTATCTATTAATGGAACGGTATACTTCATACTAGATTCGCCATAGTTTGATATTTTAGAAAACTTAGTCCAATTGGCAAGGTTAGATATATCTTCTGTTGGATTTAGTTTTGCTAACTTAATAGTTTGAAAAAAGAAGTCATAATTTTTGCTAGTGTGGTCTACTCTTAATTTAGATGACCATTCAGTATCTAAAGTGATGTTGTACTTTTGAGATATAGCAGAACTTCCGAACTCCATAAGTAAATCCTTGTTATTGTTAAGAGTATTATTAGTGGGGTCTAAATCTCTAATCATTAAGCCACCTCTATAAGCTATATTATCCTCATTGTATAGTGTACCAGTATCCAATACTATAAAGGCATCATTTACGGCATCGGTTCTAAGTAGATATATAAGTTTTTCAACAGATTGGTCAAATATTTTCTTATTAAGTTCTTTGTTAGTAGTAATATCTTCAATGGAGGCATTTTCTTCTTTTAGAATACTTTCCACGGTATCATTTATATCATCAGATGTATCTAATACAAGAGCCATCTTCTGTTGTAGTTCATTTTCTATGTAGTTCCTTCTATTTTCAGTTTTTTCCACAAGCATATTATAGGCATATTCTCTAATATATGTGAACTCACCACTTATTAAGGATACTGTTAAAAATATACTCAATTGAAGCATTACCAATATCAGCATAGGTATGAATATTTTTAAAAATATTCCCGATTTTTTATTATCTTTTTTAAAGAGATTCTTCATGACATAATATATTACTATTTAACTATATAGTAATTAAAATAACCTCCTTTTTAATTATATTGCAATGTTGATATTAGTTATCACTTACAATATTCTCTAAGTTAGATTTGAAATAGTTTAACCAAGTATTAAAAGCCTTATCGTTAGTATATTCATCTATAACAGAATTTCTGTCCTCACCATTAGCTATTCTGTTGCAAACTTCGTCATATACATTTACAGATTGAGTAGCCATGCAATCGTTTAGAAAGGTTCTAACGTCGGCACAATTATCATAAGGTTTTGCTGCGTATGGTTGATATGTAGAAAGTTCATCTATAGCAACTTCAAGAGTATTTAATAGAGTTCCACCTATTTTATTTTCGCTTTGGTCGTTTATTTCAGTTATCTTGTTAAAGTCAAGAGCGTCAACCTTTACTGGAAGATATCCTGAAGATATAGTACTTTCTATATTCCTATCGGTTTCGGTGAACCATTTTAAGAATATTGAACAAGCATATTCAGTCTTTTCGTCGGCTTTGGTTACTACGAAACCTGCTCCCTGTTGAACTATATAAGGGTCGCAACCCTCAAAGTTAGGTACTGGAAGTACTAAACTTTCAATAGGATATGTATAATCATCATCTATAGTAACAGATGTAGGATAGTACGCTGAACCAGTAGTAGAACCTATTAAAGCTATAATCTTACCTATTTTAGCATCATCGCTACGGAAACGACTTTGAGAGCCATAATATCCCTTAACATATGGAACGTAATAGTTATCCCAAAGTTTTCTTAGAGCAGTTTCATCTATATTTACGGTAGCTTTGCCATCTTGAACGGTTACATAGTTGTATCCTAATTGTTTAGCACCCACTACCATGTAGTTAGCGACAGAATCTCTACCAAAGAACGATTTTCCATCGTTAGCAATATCTGGAGTTAAATCGTCAGTATAGTTGTAGTACTTTTCCGATACGTCAACTAAACCTTCCCAAGTTTTCAAATCGTCAGTAGAAACGCCAGTAGCATCTGCGAACGGTTGCCAGTCAGTAGCATTTAAAATCATTACCTCGGTACTTTTAGCCATAGGGAATATTTTTAAAGAGCCATCATTAGAAAATTGACCTTCTTCTATATAGTTGGGAACGTATTCTGCAAGTTCGTCATCAGTGAAATACTTTTTTATATCACAAGCGTAGCCCATCTTATCTACAGTGTAGGCGGTTTCAGCGTATGAAGCGAATATGTTAGGAGCTGTATCCGAACCAACTTCTTTATTTAATGAGGATAGTACCTTTTCGGAAAGTTCATCAACAGAACCCACAGATGTAGCCTCTATGATGATACCCTTTTCATAGCCTACAGTTTCATTGAACTCATTAATCATTTTATCGAAGCTAGTTTGTTGTACACCATTGTAATAGTGCCATATGTTTATGGTCGTAGGATTTTTAGCATCAAGACCGTAATCGGCTTTATTCGATGCGTTTTCACAACCACTTAACGACATACTTAATATTGCACTGGATATTAATACAGAAATTAATTTCAATTTTTTATTAATCATAGCAATTTGTTACTAAATTTAGTAACATATTCACCCACCTTTTTTTACAAATTTTATGATATTTCAATTATAGCACATATTACTACACTTTGCAAGAGCTTTTTTTATGTATATTGCACAATATTTAAATTCAAATTATTAATTGACATATCTTCATGATTATTGTATAATGGTTATTAACACTACACTAATTTTAATAGTTAGATTCTTCTTGACGTTTCATCATTTTGGACCAACTATATAGACCATAGATATCGTTTATAAAGAATATTGAAAAGTTTATTATCATAGGTAAGTAAGATATATCTTCTAAGGTAGCTAATATCCAAAGGACTATTAGAACTATATCGTTACAAGCGTAGGCAATCGCATATAATGGACTTCTATTCAACATTAAATACGATGCTAAAAAACTTGTAGTTATAGATATGGTACTAAAAGTTAAGTTGTTAGTGTTGAAAAATTTTAATATATAGTAGAATATACAAGTAACTACTATACTTAGAACTATCATGAGTACAATTTTTTTCTTAGATAACTTTTCTACTTTAACTTCGGCTATGCCTTTTTTATATGGATTTCTAATCCATGATATTACAGACATTATAGCTATAGGCATAGTCATTCCAATATACGTTATAGCCTCACCAAAGTATCTGCACTTTAAAGATATCAAAGCGTAGGTTATACTGAATACTACGGTTAATATTTGACCTAATACATCACCTTTAGCAACAAATATTAAGCCAGTAACTCCAACAAGCGACGCTATTAGAGTTAATATACTAAAGTTTGCACTTAAAAAACACATCGTCCCTGATATTGTTAGAGAAAAAATCCAGAGTATCCATTCAAATTTGGATAACTGTTTAAAAGAGTTTAAAATGTTCATAAAAAAATACCTCCAAAAAAATAAGCACTTGAAGTAGTACATCTTATCAGTCATAATGATATACTATCAAATGCAGTTTAACTACTTGGTAGCGTTTGCGTTTGCCTTTGAGATTATAACATATTGTACATATAAAGTCAAGGAAGTGATTAATATTATACCTTTAGCAGAAAGAGTTCGACCATCTACTATTGATGATATGGTTGGACAAGAACATCTAATTGGCTATAATAGTCCACTTAGAAAGATTATCAAGGGTGGCAACATTCCCAATATGATATTCTACGGAGTATCTGGAACAGGCAAGACCACTCTTGCGAACATTATAGCTAAGCAATCCAATATGCAGATATACCATATAAATGCCACTACGTCGGGACTTAGTGATATTAAAGAAGTAATATCCCAAAGTGATACCTTACTCGGTTGTAATGGCATTATGCTCTATATAGATGAAATTCAGTACTTTAATAAAAAGCAACAGCAATCTTTATTAGAGTATATTGAAAATGGCAAGATTACCTTGATAGCATCTACTACAGAAAATCCTTATTTTGCCATATTCAATGCTATTCTAAGCAGATGTACTATCTTTGAATTTAAACCCATCTCCTACAAAGATATCCAAAAGGCTCTAACTAGAGGAGTATCCATTTTGGAACAGGATATGCACACTAAGATTTCATACTCTAACGATATCTTAGAGTATATATCCAAAAGTTGTGGTGGCGATGTTAGGAAATCTTTAAACGCTTTGGAAATGTGCGTATTAAGTGGGGAAGTATATCCCGATAGAGTAGAGATATCCTTAAATAGTGCTAAGGAGTTCACGCAAAAGAGCAGTATGCGTTACGATAAAGACGGTGACAGTCATTATGATATCTTATCAGCATTTCAGAAGTCAATTCGTGGTTCAGATGTCAATGCAGGGTTGCACTATCTTGCTAGACTTATTGAGGCTAATGATATTTCCTCCATATGTCGCCGATTGCTCGTAATTGCCAGTGAAGATGTTGGTTTAGCATATCCTAACGCTATAAGCATAGTAAAATCTTGTGTGGATAGTGCTTTACAGATAGGTTTCCCAGAGGCTCGTATTCCGTTAGCACAAGCAGTGATATTGTTAGCAACATCACCTAAATCCAACTCATGCAAAAAGGCTATAGATTTAGCTCTACAAGATGTTAAAAGCATGGATTGTGGTGACATTCCTAGACATCTGCAAAACTGTCATGCAGATAGTGATGAGGTTCAAATTAAAGGACAGCACTATTTGTATCCACATGATTACCCTAACCACTATGTAGAACAGCAATATCTACCAGATAACATTAAGGACAAAGTATACTATACTTTTGGTGATAACAAACAAGAACAATCTGCAAAGTTATATTGGCACAAGTTGAAAAATAATAGTAATTAAATACCATGAAAGGATTGATGTTAGTCATGGAAAAGAAAAAGAAGTTCAAAATAAGTTATAACTCACCAGTGGTACTAACTTTTGCTTTGATATCTTTAATAGCTTTATTAGTAGGATATCTTACTGGTGGAACATCTACCAAGTTGCTATTTATGACTTATAGGAGTTCATTGTTAAATCCACTAACCTATATTAGATTGTTTACACACGCTATAGGTCATGCCGATATATCGCACTATGTAGGTAACTTTATGTATATACTATTAGTAGGTCCAATGCTAGAAGAAAAGTACGGCAGTAGCAGAATGTTAATAATGATGCTCTTTACTGCTGGTATAACTGGAATATTCAATACTATACTATTTCCAAACGTTGCACTATATGGTGCTAGTGGTATAGTGTTCATGATGATACTATTGAGTTCTTTTGCTAGTTCTAAAGAAAATGAGGGTATTCCTTTAACTATGATTTTAGTAGCTATAATCTACTTAGGAAATCAAGTTATACAAGGAATATTTGTAGAAGATAATATTTCTCAATTTGGACATCTAGTAGGTGGTGTATGTGGAGCAATCTTTGGATACATATTCCGTCCAAAAAGTTTCAAGAACAGTAGTTCAAGCTATAATTACTAAGAAAGGAGTTTTTTTATATGAAGTATACAAATCCAATAATTAAGGGATTTTATCCCGACCCTAGTATGTGTAAGGCTAATGGAAAGTATTATCTAGTGTGCAGTAGTATGCAATACTTTCCAGCCGTGCCACTATTTGAAAGTAAGGATTTAATCAACTGGAAACAGATTGGTAACTGTCTAAACAGACCTAGTCAAATAGCACTAGAGGGCGTAAATAGTTCAGGTGGAGTGTTTGCATCTACTATTAGATATAATGATGGTCGCTTCTATATGGTTACTACCAATAGTACTACTCAACAGAACTTTTATGTATATACAGATAACATCTACGGAGAATGGTCTGAACCTATATACGTTCAACAAGGTGGCATAGACCCATCGCTATACTTTGAAGATGGCAAAACCTACTTTTTAAGTAATGGTCAAGATGATAATGGTATCGATGGTATTACTCAATGTGAAATAGATATTACTACAGGTGAAAAGCTATCGCCAAGTGTGAATATCTGGCAAGGTACTGGTGGACGTTATATCGAAGGCCCGCATATGTACAAAATAGGAGAGTATTACTATCTAATGGTTGCAGAGGGTGGCACTGAATACGGTCATATGGTGACTTACGCTAGAAGTAAAAACATATATGGCAAGTTTGAAAGTTTTAGTGGAAATCCAGTACTTACAAATAGAAATCTAGGTGGCTTTGAAATTCAAGGTGTAGGTCACGGTGATTTAATTCAAGATGAGTATAATCAATGGTGGTTGGTACATCTAGGATTTAGACAGATGGACCAATGGATGCCATACCATCATTTAGGCAGAGAAACTTTCCTAACACCTATACAGTTTAATCAAGATGGTTGGTTCACTGCTGGTTATAATGGAACTACTATCCATGAGTTTGAAGTCGAATATCCTAAAGAGATAGTCCAAAAAGAACAAAAAGTATTCACTTTTGAGAATACTAATCTTAAAGTGGATTGGCTACGCATTCGTATTCCAAATATGAAAAACTACTCCTTTAAGCATGGAACTCTAACTTTAAAGGGTACTGAAAAAACTCTTGATGATGTCGCATCACCTACATTTATTGGTATACGTCAAAAAGATTTCAAATCTGTTATTACTTGCGATGTATCTGTTGAAAGTGGTGAGGGTGGTATAACTCTATTCATGGACGAACAACAACACTACGATTTGTTAGTTACTAAAGCTGATAGTGGATATATCATTACAGAAAAACTTAATATTGGCGATATTAAACATATTCAAAATAGTATATCTGTAGGCGATAATGGTAGCATAACTTTAGAAGTTCGTTCTAATAACTTTGTGTATGAGTTCAACGTTATAGTAAATGGAATTAAACACACATTAGGTTGTGCACAGACTAAGTATCTATCTACTGAGGTTGCTAGTGGATTTACTGGAGTTATTATAGGTCTATTTGCTCATAATGGAGTATCTAACTTTAAGAACTTCAAAGTTGAATATATAGACTAATATCCAAAAAAAGGAACGCTTTAAATATTAAAGCGTTCCTAACTTTATTATTAGCAAATTTGAAGTATTGTATTGGCAACATCATCAATATTTTGATTAGCCATTTCATACATAGTAGAAGATAGTTTTAAAGCATCTTCACTAGAAATGTTATTTAAAGCAATTACTGAGTTTAAACATTGGTTTGCTATTCCTAGATTAACTTTAGCGTTTAGACTTTCAGTACTAGCACCATCTAAGAACTTAGCAGTTTCCATTAGATAAAAAGCATATCCTAGCATAAAAGCAGAAGTTTCATCTTCCTTTAAACTTTCAAACTTAGAGTGCATATCGTCAAAAGATTTTTCACAGTTACTAGCGAACTCATAACCGTTTTTAAATAGATTAACATTTTCCATAAAAAAACTCCTTTATTATAATATAGTCTTATTGTATGATTATTTTTAAACGTTGTCAATGGTATATACTGTTAATAATTTGTGCAATAAAAATTTTTTTGCAAGATTTCAAAAAAACACTTGCAATTTTTTTGATTTTGTAATATTATATATATAGTGAAATTTTTAAGGCTAATATATGTCGATACTTTAGGAGGATTATTATGCAACTTTCTGAAATGAATAAGTCAGAACTAATATCATTCAAAAATAGTGTTCAAGATGAGTATGATGCTTTTAAATCTCTTGGACTTAAACTAAACATGGCTAGAGGTAAGCCATCTAGTGAACAACTAGATTTAACCATGCCTATGTTAGATATCTTAAATGCTAATAGCAATCTTAACGACCAAAACGGCGTGGATACTCGTAACTATGGTGGCTTAGATGGTATTCCAGAAGCTAAAAAGTTAATGGGTGATATCTTAGGTACTGCTCCAGAACAAACTATAGTTTTTGGTAACGCTAGTCTAACTATTATGTATGATACTGTTGCTAGAAGTTTTTCTTTTGGTGTAATGGGTTCAACTCCTTGGTGTAAACTAGATAAGGTTAAGTTCCTATGTCCTGTACCAGGGTATGACAGACATTTCGCTATAACTCAACTATTTGGCATAGAAATGATTAACATTCCTATGACTGAAGATGGCCCTGACATGGGTATGGTTGAGGAATTAGTTAATAATGATGAAACTGTTAAAGGTATATGGTGTGTTCCACAATATGCAAATCCTACTGGTATTTGCTATTCCGATGAAACTGTTAGAAGATTTGCTAATCTATCACCAAAGGCTAAAGACTTTAGAATTTTCTGGGATAACGCTTATTGTATACATCACCTTGTTGATGAACCTAAGTGTATCTTGAATATTATGGAAGAATGTAAGAAAACTGGTAAAGAAGATATGGTATATATCTTTGGTTCTACATCTAAGGTTACATTTGCAGGAGCTGGTATCTCTGCAATGGGTTGCAGTGAGGCTAACTTTAAAGATATTATGAGCAAGTTGACAATATCCACTATAGGTTACGATAAGATAAATCAACTTAGACACTGTAAGTTCTTTGGAGATATCAACGGTGTTAAGGAACACATGAAGAAACACGCTAACATCTTAAAACCTAAGTTCGATTGCGTTATAAAATGGTTGAATAATGAGATTGCTCCATTGGGAATTGGTCAATGGGTTGAACCTAAAGGTGGCTATTTTGTATCATTTGATGCCTGTGAGGGTTGTGCTAAGAGAATAGTTCAACTTTGCAAAGATGCAGGAGTTATATTAACTGGTGCAGGTGCGACATATCCATACGGCAAAGACCCTAAAGATAGCAATATTAGAATTGCTCCATCATATCCACCAGTTGACGAACTAGAAAAGGCTATGGAACTATTCTGTATATGCGTTAAGTTGGCTACCGCTGAAAAATTATTAGCTGATTAGTTAAAAATCCATATTGATTACATTAAAAATCGACTAGAATTATTTCCTAGTCGATTTTTTCTATATACAGTATAGATTCGTTTCCCATGCAGGAATATATAACTGCTTTCTAACATAAAGTTTAAAGTTGGGATTGAGTTCTTTTATCTGTAATGGAAGTGCAAAAATATCCTCATTTCTATGATATAACGATATTGCTAACTTGCAACCACTTTGTATAATCTTTTTGCAACCTATGATAGTGTTTTTTTCAGCACCTTCAACGTCCATTTTTAAGAATGTTGGAAGTGTATCATTTTGAGAGAAAAGGCTATCTACTGAAACACCTTGAACCTCCTTGACTTTTTGAACACTATTTCCATTTTGAATGGTAGACATTCTACCTGCACCACTGGAAAATAGTAGAGTTTCATTCTTATCCCAAGATGCGTAGTTATATATATCTAAGCGTTGGATATCGGAAGTATTTCTAGTAAGTCGACGAAAGTTCTTTATGTTAGGTTCAAGACCTATTATCTTGTTGTACTTGTGATTGACAGTATCTAAGAACTCTAAAATAGTATCGCCGTTGTAAGCACCCAAATCAAGATAGGTTTCGTTATCGGATAGTTTAATAATATCGGTAAAGACTTCTTGTTGAGTGGATACGCTATCTAAAAGATAGTTAATCTTGCCACTAATTCTAAAGTTGATTACATCTTCATAAGTCTTTCGTGATTTTTCATCTTCTAGCATACTGTATACTTCGTCTATTTCACGTTCGTGGAGTTTGCAGTATTCAAGGGTGAATAGAGAGCCATCTACTACTACTGGAACGTCTGGAGCGTACAAAGTGTGCTTTTTAGATAACTCCACAATGTTATTGTACATGGGATTTCTACACACTGCAAATGCTAATACTATAACAAAGTCATCGCAGATAGCTTCAACTTCGGATAGTTTCATGACTTTAAATCCCATAAAAGAGTGACCTCTAACGAAATCGTCACTAGCGAAAATTCCAGATATTTCTATGCCATACTGCTCGAATACATTTAATATTTTAACTGCACCGTCACCCATTCCGTATATGTATATGGGACGTTTTTCCGACTTTAATATATCCCAACAGTTAGTATCTTCTTTAATAAAAGATATCATACAAAAAGCCTCCTAAAAGTTTACTGTTTTCTGGCGATAGCATACTCATCACCTAGGTGAAAATATGGACAGTTGAACTTATTTCCAAATTGAAGATATCTACTTAGTTCATCTTCGTCCAAGTTCACTTCGCAGATGTAACCGTCATAATCGTCATCATAGACGTAGTAGGCACACATATCGCATTGAGATTTATTTTTCATACAAGTTCACCTCTTTAAAAAAAATCCTACTACTAGTGTAGTAGGATTACATTTCTAACAAACAATCGATTAAGCATTGAATGGAAGTATACTTAGTAGTACACCTGCACCAACTGCAGAACCAATAACACCAGCTACGTTAGGTCCCATAGCGTGCATTAGTAGGAAGTTTGTAGGGTCTTCCTTAGCACCTTCCTTTTGGGATACACGAGCAGCCATAGGTACGGCAGATACACCAGCAGAACCAATTAGTGGGTTAATCTTACCACCAGATAGTTTACACCAAATCTTAGCAGCAAGAAGTCCACAAGCAGTACCGATAGAGAACGCAATAACACCTAATACTATAACCTTTGCAAATGATACGTTTAAAATCTTATCAGCAACGGTAGTAGCACCTACAGATACACCTAGGAATATTGTAACTATATTCATAAGTTCGTTACCTGCAGTCTTGCAAAGTCTATCGCAGACGCCACTTTCTTTAAATAGATTACCTAACATAAGCATACCAACTAGTGGTGCTGCAGATGGTACTAGTAATGCTATGATTAAAGTAACTGCAATTGGGAATATAATCTTTTCAGTCTTAGAAACTTGTCTAAGTTGAGGCATCTTGATAAGTCTTTCTTTTTTAGAAGTAATAGCCCTCATAATAGGTGGCTGAATTACTGGAACAAGTGCCATATATGTATAAGCAGCAAGTGCTATAGTACCAGTATCGATAGTACTATCGGAAGTTAATAATCTACTAGATACATATATAGAAGTTGGACCGTCTGCACCACCAATGATAGCTATAGAACCAGATTCAACATCAGAGAAACCTAATAATGCAGCTCCTAGGAATGTAAAGAATATACCACCTTGTGCAGCAGCACCTAGTAAGAAACTCTTAGGGTTTGCAATAAGTGGTGAGAAGTCTGTCATAGTGCCTATACCCAAGAATATTAGTGGTGGATATATCTGCAACTTAACTCCCAGATACAGCAAGTCTAACAAACCACCTTGCGTAAGCACGGTTAAAACATCAATATGACCCTCTTCATTTATAATAAATAAATCGGGGTGATACATTTCAGTAAGTGGAAGATTTGATAACATCATACCGAATGAAATCGGTAAAAGTAGCAATGGTTCAAAGCCTTTAGCAATAGCAAGGTACATAAAAACAAAAGATATAAGTATCATTATGATAGCTTTTATATCTAAGTTAGCAATACCACTAGTTTCTATCAGACCCGAAATTGCATCAGTAAAAATAGAAATAGCTTCACTCATAGTAAAATAACCTTTCTACTGGAATAACCCAGTTAATTTAACGTTGTCTAAATGGACGAGTATTCTCTCTAAGACCAGCCATAGACCAAGCGGTTCTAGTAGGAGCACTACTCTTAATAGCCTTAACAGATTTTACTCTATAATTTTTACCATCGGCTAAACTCATCATAGCAACGGCACTAGAAATTACGGCTATAATTTCGTCATCATCTGTTGAAGTTGGCTTTATAGCAGGTGCTGGTTTAGGAGCAACCTTAGTTGCAGGTGCTGGAACAGGTTTAGTATTAGTATTCTTAGCAGTTTCTTTTTTCTTATTATCCATGTTAGTAAACGCTTTACCCATAAGATTAATAATAATGATTAATAGTATTATTGCAAAGAATACTACAAGCATACCAGTAAGCACTACAGCTATCATTTGACCACCCGACATTTGTAAATGCATAATCATATCCTCCCATCTTAAAAAAATCATAAATATAAATTAATTATACCCTAAATAGAGAAATATTGCAACACCTTAAAACAACTTTTTAAAAAAAATTAATATTTACAATATATGCCTTGA
>ERZ825670.269-NODE-269-length-75288-cov-17.268765_pt1 | contig 75288 bp, 82 predicted proteins | sample MGYA00519929_ERZ825670 | MGnify/ENA primary metagenome ERZ825670 (study PRJEB31778, sample SAMEA3449207) | human gut metagenome | biome: human gut; feature: human-associated habitat; material: faeces | place: United Kingdom | collected 2010/2012 ...
TTTTGCGGTTGCCGTCTGCATCGCAGCGGTACACGTCACACACCGCTACGCCGGGTTTTGTGTAGTCTATGACGCTGATTGTGCGCGTAGTGCTCGCTTTCCGGCCGCGTGAATCCGTCACCGTGGCCGTAAAAGTGATGTTGCCCGCCGATGCCAACGTGCCGGTCGTAAGCGCGCCGTTTGTGGCAGTCCATCCGCCGCCGGTAATCGTGTACGAGGTGATGCTGCTTCCGTATATGCCGGATGCGCCCGAAAGCGTCAGCTTTGCTTTGCCCATGCCTTTTACGTATAGACCCGTGCCGCTTGTGTCTTCGGCGAGCGCTGCCGAAAGCGTGCCCGCCGACGGAACTACGCTGCCGGGGACGGTGAGCGTGATGCTGACCGACTTTGTGCCGAGGAGCGTGCTGCCGGAATATGTATCGCAATAGATTGTACCGCTGCCCGCCGTGGCGGATGGTATTTGATTTGCGAGCGACACCGGCGGCGTCCAGCTCACGCTGCTTGCAATGCCCGTGGCAATCGTTCCGGATGCGCTGCCGAACGCGTAGCGCAGCGTATGCCTGTAGGCGTTGCTTACCGCAGGCGTGTTGATTGTCACGCTCTTGCCCATCTCTACGGTCGAGGCGCTTAAACTCGGCTGTGTTGCAGGCTCCTGCCAATCAACCTCAAGCGTTACAGCCGTCCATTTGAGATAATCCGTGTAAGAGTTGCCATTGTAGATGCAGTACGTATCGTACCCGGCGGCGATAGATGCCGCCATGAAAGCAACATCAAACGTTTTGGTGTTATCCCACATGGGCGCTTTACAGCTGCCGAGCGCATTGCCTGTGCGGTGCCCTGCGTTGAGCGAGGTTTTAATGCCGCCCTGCGAGGCGGAGTTGTAGATGTATACCGTTTTGGTGGTCGCTGTGCCGTAGCCCGTCTGTCCGGTCGTCGCGGTGAGCTTTATGCTGTTGATGATCTTGCCCTTGAGCGCTGCAAGGCCCGGAAAGTACAGCACGCCGGTGCGCACACCTGTGCCGTCCCACTGGCCCTGCGAGGCGGTGCCCTCGCTTTTCCAGCCCCACTTACTGTCGTAGTAGTTAAGTTGGGCTTTATAGCTGTTTTTGCCCATCAATCGTCCCCCTCAAACTCAAGATCAAACGTGTCGGCCTCCGCGTTATAACGCCACATATACAAGCCCGTGTCTGCGTTGCCGAAAGACAAGCTGCCCGTGATATGCGCATCCGTGATATAAAGCATACGATTGGAGATATACGCAATGGTTTGACCGTTTTCGACAAATTCGAGCCGGTCGTTGGAAAGCACCGCCTGTATGGCGCTGTCGCTGCGGCCGAGCGTAATTCGCGCCCCTTCAAAGCGGATATACTGCTCTAAAAGCCGCTGATTTTCCGCTATCGTACCGTTTGTGCTGTCAATGAGATTTGTCACCTGCGTAAAGCGGTATTCAAGCTGATCGCTCCATTGGGTGATGAGCAGCTGTTTAACGCTTTCGAGCTCTTCCGTAGAGACTGCGGTGTCTTGTAACCGTCCCAGCGCGTCATACACGTTTTCGGTGGTGGTCGTCAGCTCCGTCCTGGTCTCCGTCACCGATGCCGTGATGCTGTCCATGTCCTTTCGCGCGTCGACCTTGTAATCCACAAGCTCCTGCCGCACTTTGTCTGTGCGCTTGTTGGTCTCGTCCCGCACAAGCTCGAGCTGCTCGCCTAAGTCTTTCCGTGCGTCGACTTGCTGCTCTGTCATCGTGCGGTATGAGGTGCCGAGCGTGTAGGTCGCGTCCCCCGGCTCGTCCACGGGCAAATCGATCTCGGATACAAGCATCGATATGGGCGTTGCGCTGCCCGGGCCCGAAAATAGGATCATGTCGCCGAGCTTAATGCGCTCGACGGAACTGTCCACAAGGTGCAAATCTACCGCGTCTACCTCAATACTGCCTCGCAGGTATTTTGCCGCCTCTAAATCGGCATAGCCTGCACGCAGGAGGTTTTCGGCCAGCGTGATATCATTGTGCACGACGACCTTATAAATCCAGCCCCATTTTGCCACCGCGTCCGCATCGTAGATATAATCTTTTCCGTCGTTTGCCGCAGCGATTGTAAGGCGCGGTGTTACCGTGCCAACCTTGTCCTCGTCGAGCTGCGCGCCGAGTGGAATAATGGCCGTCGCAACGTCCTCGCCGCGCACGGTGTGCAGCATGTCGAGCAGGTTTGTGCTTGCGGTAATCCGCTGGCTGTTTACGTTGCCGTACTCCTTTAGGTAATCCAAATACCGCGTGCCATCTTTTCCGTATCGTATCACGAGATAGCCACCCAGACGGTTAAGGAGCTTATCTTGCAGCGCATCCATGGTGCTCTCGTAGTCCGATTGCCGGTACACGTTGTCGGTGCTGTTTGTCACGGTGACTTGTCCCACGGTAAAGCGTCGGCTTTCGTCCACCTGCGCGTTGTGCAGCTCGATAAGCTTCGCAAAGTATGCCGCCACCGTCATGTCATGGTACACCGTCAGCGGCTGCACGCTGTCGTTTAGGTAAGCGAGCTCACCCTCGACCTCGATTTTCCGCGTGCTGCGCAAATCCCACTCGTCGTTGAGCGCACGCCCGCGGAACAAAATTGCATCATCCTGCCACAGCGTTACCACCGTATCGAGTTTTGCGATTTTGTCTGTGTGCGGGTGCGTCAGCGGCACTGAAAAGGTGAGCAGACCGGCTTTGTTCACGGCCGTTTTGCACGTCGGCGAGATGAGCTTTAAATCCGGGCTGCGGGGATCGTATAACGTATAGGTTATACCGCTGCGGTTTTTCGCCGTAATTTTGAACACTTACAACACCCCCTCACGCCAAGTTAAAACGACATTGCCCGTGCCGGTTACGGCGACGTTATTCGCGCCGGGCAAAAGCAACAATTCGGGGATTTTTACGGCCTTGCCCACCTGCGCGATGCTGTACGCTGCGCCGCCATTTATCGCCACCGTCATGCCTTCCACTGATGCCGTAAAGGTCGGCGAGACGATCTCGTCGCCATTGTTCAAAACTGCCGTCGTGCCCGCGCCGCACGAAGCTGTGCTCTCAGTCTGCGCGTATTTGTACGGGTCACACACCGCTGTGACCTCAAACGTGCCCGCACCGTATTCCTTTACGCCAGGCGTACAGGCGATACGCCCCAAATAATAATGGTCCGGGTCATCGGTCAGCGTAATCGGCAGGCGCTTGCCATGCATCTCAGACGCAATCTGCGAGCACACCGAAAGCCACTCCGATGCCGAAGCGCCGCGCCGCTTGAACGTCAGTTTGAGCGTGCGCAGCCCATACACTGGGCGACCCGTGACGACCTCGGACAGGTCGATGCTGCCGTTTTCGAGCGGCAACTCCTGATATTTCGTTTTGAACTCCGGCATTTCGAGCGAAAGATCCGTCAAGATCATGCCGAAGTCCGTATACATATCGTTTTCGCCGATGAGCACGCCCATCAGACCACTCCCCTTTCACGCAGAACTGCCGTGCCGCCCTGCCGCTTGTCCACTTCCGGTGCAAGTGCACGACCGGCGTCGCGTGGGTCGAACACCGCGTTCACCTGCAACTGTATCCGGCTGATCGCGTCCGCCAGCATCGCTGCAAGCTTTTCGTCGCGCGGAGAGCCGCCGGTGAGCATCTGCAAAATTTCGCGAAGAATCGTCAAAATGGCGTGCAGCTCCGTGACGGGCATGCCGTCTGTTTGCTGCGCGTCATCCACAACCGAGCGGATCATATCCATCAGCGTTGCAGCGCCGGAGACGACCTCGGGACCCGCTTCGCCCGCGCCAAGCAGAGAGCCGCCCGCCGCGCCGAAGATCGTCGGATTATTCAGCAGCATCGGCGTGTCCATAGCTTTTTTATACCAAGATATGCCAAAATGCGGCACACGCGGTGGCACAAGGCTAAAGCTGCCCGTAATGGAGATGTGCGGAAGCTTTAGCCTTGGCAAACTCCAAGAGAAATTGAAAAAGCCCTTGATCTTGTCAATCGCGTTGCGCACCGCGTCCCGCGCCGCATTGATCGGCGTTTCAATGCCCTTTTTAATGGCGTTAAAAATTGACGTGACCGTCTCCTTGGCTGCCTTTATCGGGTTTTCGATCGCCGTTTTTACCGCCGAAAACACCGCCGTCACCTTAGACTTGATCGCGTCCACCACCGTGCCGATCGTGGATTTTATGCCGTTGATGATGTTTGAAACAGAGGATTTGATTGCATTCCAAATCTGCGTTGCAAAGTTACCAATCGCTGTCCATCCGTTATTCCAAAGGTCAGCGAGCCCGCCAAGGAATATTTGTCCGGCGTTGAGCAGATTTTCGCCGAATGCGTTCCAGTCGCCGTTGAGCGCTGCCGTGAACGCGGAGAACAGTGACGAAATGACGCTTGTCACCGTCTCGAATACTGTTTGCACCTGCGTCCAGATCGCATTGAGGAACGTGCCGTCCGTCTGCGCTTCGTCCACAAGCCATTTGATTGCGTCCGCAATGCCCTGTATCGCACCGGCAATGGTCTGCGCAATCGTTGCAAGATATGTTGCCGCATACTCCCATACGGCAGAAAACAAACTTGTGCCCGACTGATTGTTCGCAAAGAATGAGCCGAATAGAGAGGATAAGCCCTCCAATGCCATGCCGATTACATCGCCCACCGCGCTGAAAGCGTCCTGCATCGCTGTCCATGCAGCATGGATTGCCGTGCCGTCTGTTTGCGCCTGTTCAACAAGCCAGCCGAGTTGGTCGCCGACTGCCAGCAAAGCTGTACCGACAATACCGCCTACATAAACCACAGCGTCTCCGATTGCTGTACACACTCCGGCGATAATATCACCGGCAACTGATACTGCGTCTGCGATACCGTCCCAGATGCCGCCCCAGTCTATTTCCGCGTTGCTCAAAGCGCTGCCAATCGTGCCGATTGCATCTTTGACCGCACTCAAAACATTCTCTATCGCTTTGGCAGCATTATCAAAAACGTGCATGATGTTATCCGCAAGCCCCTGCGGCACATTCAGGCCGCTTACAAGGATCGTCTGTATACCGCTGAGCGCCGACTGCAACAATGCCGGTGCCAGCTCGACCAGACTGCCCGCAAACGCTTGCAGCAGTGATGCGGCAGCCGACGCCATACTGGGCAGAATCGTCATCACGAGCTGCGGGACGGCCTGTGCGACCACGGGAGCCAAGCCTTCGACCAGACTGCCGATACCGCCTAAAATCGTTTCTACACGCGGCAGAATGTTCTTTGCGGCTATTCCCACACTGTCCACGAAGTTATCCATCAGCCCGCCGAAGTCCTGTGTATCGTCCGCAACGCCGACGAGCAGGTTTTTCCACGATGCTTTCATCATGCCGACAGAGCCCTGAATGGTTGTACTGGCTTCCTTTGCCGTCGTGCCTGTGATTCCCATTTCTGTTTGTACAATGTGGATCGCTTCGGTGATGTCCGCAAAGCTATCTATCGACAAATCTGCCATTTCACCGTTAGCCTGCTTCACCTTGTTTGCATCGGCGATAAGGCGCTCCATTTCTTCTTTTGTGCCGCCATAGCCTAGCTTGAGGTTATCGAGCATCGTATAGTTCTGCTTGGCGAAACCCTGATAGGCGTTTTGAATGTCCTGCATATTGCTGCCCATTTTATTGGCGTTATCGGACATATCCACAAGGGCTTGGTCGGCATATTCCGCCGCTTTTTTTGTGTCCTTACCCACGCTTTGCAAAAGCGATGCGGAAAAGCTCGTCACCGTCTCCATGTACTCGTTGGCGGAAAGACCGGCTGTCTGAAATGCTCGGTTTGCGTTTTGCAGCACTTTGTCCGACGCATTTCCGAACAGCGTCTCCACACCGCCGACAAGCTGCTCATAATCCGCATACGCATTCAGCGCCGACTTGCCAACCGCCGCCACAGCCGCCGCAGCCGCACCGAATCCCACGGCTGCGGCTTTCGCTGCGGCTGTAAACGCCTTGCCGATAGAGCTTGCCGCAGACTTTAATCCGCCCGCGAGCGCGTTGCCCATCTTCTGCCCCGACTCTTTGCCGCTCATCTCGACTGCCGGGGCTAAACTCTTTGAGAGCTGCGCTTGTATACCCTGCATTGAGGGTACGATCTGCACATACGCCTTTGCAATTTCAGTTGCCATTTGCTTCACCCCCTAACCGCTGCCATGCGGCTTTAAAGTCTTCCGGCGTGCGGTAGCCCGTCACTTCGTCGTGCGTTTGTGGCATTTCCGTAAACGCGTTCAAAAACGATTTGGGGCGGTTTTTGCCGGTCTGCGCCGCCTTCGTTTTTGCCCATGCTAAAAAATTAAGCGCGTCAGCTATGGACGCCAAAAGTAAGGTGTCCGTCGCTGCACGCGCTCCCGATAACTTTATTTTGATTCTCGAATCGTCCCGTAAGCCCGCCGCGAGCGTCGCCAGCATGGGCACCGGCAGCGCCCGCAGGTCAAACACCTTGTAGGTTTCCGCCATGTCGCAGATCAGGGCGTCATTGTCCGTCGCGATCATGCGGGCAAGGACGATCAGTTTTTTCCCGCGTCTCCGATCGCGTCCATGACCTCGCGGATACAGTCCGAAACGGCTGTGATATGCACTCGGCCGTCATCGCCGCGCAGGAAGTCATACAGGCGCTTTCTCTGCTCCTTGCCGAACAGCATCGCGCAGACATTGGAAAACGCCAGCGGGTTATCGTTCACGGTCTCCGCCAGCGCGTCCACAAATTCCATATCCTCCAGCACGCCGCCGTCGATCTCAAACTCGAAGCCGCCGCTTGTCTTACCTTTAATCATGATCTACCTCCTTATGCCGCTGCCGGCTTGCTCATATACTCGTAATGCGTGTTGCCTGCGCTGTCCGGCACGGCGGTCACGGTGACCTCGTAGCCTACGGCGCTTTCGTCCGCATACGTCACGTCGCCCACCTCGGTAATCGTGCCGTTCGGAATGACGACGCGCTTCAAAATGCCGCCGCGCATAATCATGTCGATAACCCACACGCCCGCGGCGAGCTCCTTGCCGTTTGCTTTAACCGTCAAGCCTTTTTCAAGGTCGCCGGTGACGTTTTCATCGAGATACACCGCTTTCAGCACGTCGCTGTTAAGGCTTTCGATGAGGGTAAAAGCAAACGTGTCGGTTTTCTCGTTCTGATAGGTCAGCACATTGTCTCCGCCCCACGCTTTGATGTTGCCGCTTTGCGGAGAGTTGGAGTTCACCACGCCTTCGTCGGATGCGTAGCCGAGATTTTTATATGCTTCGGTGAGCGCGGTTTTGGCGTCGGTCGGCAGCGCCGTGCCAAGCGGTGCGCGGTAGATCGCGCCGCCTACTTTCGGCTTGCCTGTGCTTACATTGGTTGCTGTGCTCATTATTCATGCTCCTTTCACTCGTCGAAATAAACGAGATCGTACACCGCCTGGTAGCGGTATCGTTTTGTCGTCGTGTCCGTAAAATTGTAATCGCTGTTAAGCCGCGATGCGCTGACGGCATCTAGCTCCGCGGCGCTGTCCATGGCGGCTTTCACGCGCTCATTGAGCCTTGCGGCTTCATACATGGACGGCGCGTAGGACTGGATTGCCAGCATCGCGCGGTCAATACGCTCCTCGCGGCTGCTGCCCGTTTTTTCGAGCAATACAAAGCTTTTTGACGAGTTTGCCGGGACTTCCAGCACCACCGGCACCGAAAGCTTTTCCGCGAGATAGTTTTTGATGATGACTTCGATCATGCTTTCTTCCTCTTAGGCGGCGCTTTGACAAATTTCTTCGAGCCGTCCTTATTTGTACGGAAGTACCCGCCGACGGCTTTTATCATCGCGTTGTTTTCCATGTTCATCTCCATGGCTTCCGGGTCGGTGGTGAAAACCGAGACGTTCGCGCGCGTCTTGCCGATATGCGTGTCGGTCTCGAACTTGTCGCCGAGCGTCGCCCGGATGCTCTCCGCAGGCTCCTTCAGCGCCGAGATGATCTCCGAAGATTTCAACAGCGCCTGTATGCCGCTGCTGTTCAGCTCGATCTTCACTTTAGCCATACCGTTCCACCTTCACCTTTTTGTTCCATTGCAAGGGAATCATCGCTTCGATGCCTTCCGTCACGTCTCCGTATGTGCGAAACCGCTGCCCGAAAAACTCAACCGTCACGTCGTGCCAGTCGTGCGCGTCGCCTTTCGGCAGTGCCAGCGTGTACGCGAGCCGCTTGCCGTAAAGCTGCAATTCGTTCACAAGGTCTTCCGCTGTCGGTTCGCCGACGAGCACGTTGTGCACCGTCTCCGACACTTCGTTAAATACCGGCGCGCCGAATGCGTCCTCGCCGGTCTGCTGTTTTCGGTACAGTATAACGTCAATCCCGCGTATCATCGCATAATCCCTCCAAAGGACTGCGGGCGCCGATGCGGTCCCCGACGCCGAGCAGCTTCTTTTCGAGCTTTGAGAGATACAGCTCGCCTGCGCTGCCGCTGCCCATCGTCCAGCTCTGGGAGTAGCCCATGGCGCTCACCGAGCCTTGCGTGGAGCCGAGCGGATAAAGCGGCGCGTCGTTCCCGCCGCCGTCGCCCAGGATGCGCCGCACCATGCGGCAGGAAACGAGCCTTTTGCGGTCCGCGTCCGCCGCGGCGCTATACGCGTCGATGATGACCGCCGCTTCCTCCAAAAGGGATACGCAGCGACCTTTTTCATCGTCGCTTAAATTTCGGAACCCCGCCGCAACGTCCTCAGCTGTTGCGTACAGCATCTTAGCCCACCGCGGTTTCGGTGCGCTTAATGTACAGCGTCTGCGGCTTGGATACCGTCAGGCCATAGACTTTACGACCCTGCACCGCGCTGGCACCGATGAACTTTCCGGAGCCGTTGAGGTCCTGCAAATGCACGGGCACCTGCCACTCCATCACGCGGTGGCACCAGTTCGGGTGACCGGCGATAAACTCCGTAGTTGTCTTTTTGCTCGCGACGCGCGTCGTGCTCTCGAAATCCATGTTGTTGGACTCAAATACGTTAAAGCCCGCGATGCGACCGATCACACCCTGCTGCACGAGCGTCTGGGAGAGGTCTCCCTGCTTGATATAATGTTCGTCCAGCATGAGGACTTCGAGGTACTCCGGCGACACAATGAGAAAACGGCCGTCGGCAGGTACGCCCTTGCGGCTCAGTACGCGCTTTGCTTCGAGCGCGAGCTTGTATGCGGTGGTCTCGGTTGCAGCCGTCTTTGTGGCGCTGACCGTTGCGCCGGAAGCACCCTCGAGCGCGTTGATAGACGCCTTGTCGATCGAGAGCGCCAGCGAATAGCCTGCGCTGTCCAGACGTTCCGCCACGATGCCGTCCGGCACGCTCGCAGCATCGAAGCCGTCGATGAGCTCGTTCACGGCCTCATCATGATCGATGGAAAGATCGATATACGCTGTCGAGCCTTCGGAAGCGTCCACGCCCTTCGATTTGTTGTAGGTCTTCACCGCCACCTCGGTGTCGCGCACCGGGATTTTTACTTTGCCCGCCTTCGGGTCGCCCTCGTAGCGGTTGTTGAAAATGAGATTATCACGGGTAACAAGCTGGCTGCGAAGCTTCGCGTCTACCAGAGTTGCCCAGCGTTCCTGGTTTGTGTGTGCCATAAGATTTCTTTCCTTTCGTAAACAAAATTAGATTTTCAAAGACGGGTTTAAAGCGCCGAACGCCGCTGCCACGCCGTCGCTTTCGGTGCCGCCGCGTGCACCGGGTTCACCGCCGTCTTTCACGGCGGGATAGCCGCTCGGCTTCGCGAATTTCAAGATTGCGTTCGCCTGCGCGGTGCAGGCTTCTTCCGTGTCGCCGCTCAAAAGCTCTGCCGGCACACCGGTAGCAGCGGAGACTTTCTGACGCACCGTGCGCAGCTGCTCCGCCTTTGTAAAAGCATCCACCTGCTTCTGCAAAGCGTCCGCCTTCTCATTCGCCTTTTGCAGCTCGGTCTTCCCGGCTTCTTCCGCCTCGTCGAACTTCGCCGCTTTCGCTTTCAGCGCTTCATAGTCTGCGTATTTGCCGCGCTCCCTCGTCAGCCGGTCCTGAATGATCGCGTTCATTTCCGCCTGCGTAAAGGTGCGCTGCTCGTTTTCCTGCGTTTCGGCCGCAGTGCCGTTCGTTTCCTGGTTCACAGTTTCTGCCATTTTGGTTCTCCTTTCCGGCTTTTCCGCAGCCGTCGCGTAATTTTAGGTATGAAAAAAGCAGCCCGGCGCATAAGCGCTAAGCTGCTTTATCAACTGTGTTTAATTTTTAGAACTCCTTGAATTCAACGGAAATATCCGTGTCACTTTTTTTCCAAAGAGAAAATACAAATTTTGCGTTAGGGTGTTTCTTCTCTAAAAAGTCTGCATCGGTACTTTTCACCCAATCACGCTCAAAAGCATTTACTTCTTGACTTGGAACTAACCAACCGCTAAAATCTTCGCCTTCCATCGTTGGTGTTTCAAAGTCTCGTCCTTCGCCCGCAAAGCCAAAGAAAACACAACCAAAATTACGGGCTGTATCTTGAATCAACTGCCAAAAGCGATTAAATTTTAGACTTTCTTGCGTTTTCAACCCGAGCATTCGTTGTACCTCCTTTCAAAATCGTTACGAACTCGCCGAAAGAATTCTCTATAACAACGTCATTGCCTTTCACATGGAAAAGCACCGGGTATTCTTGCCCTCGCCACTCACCGTAAAAGCGCTCGTCTGCATCATTTACAACGGTGTATATGATTTGCTTCATTTGCTCACGAGCTTCGGCGCTTGACGGATCCATGCCAAAATCGGACGCATGTTTTCCAACCTTTTTACCAAACTGCGCATCCGTCATTTTAAGTAAATGCGGTTGATAACGCTCTTTGGTTACAGGATTGAGGGGCAGTATATCAAAAATACCGCCATCATCGTTTTTCTTTATTTTATCACTTTTCTCCTCTATTGTCGAGAGCTTTTTCTCATTTCTCGCCGCATACGCCGCCCTTTTCTGCGCATTGATGCGCTCGCGGTTTTCGGCGTAGTGGATGCGCCTCAGCTCGTTTACGTCGCTTCCGGCGTCGCGGTAAGCCTTGAGGTATGCGTCGGGGTCGTAGCCCTCCACGTTCACCTCCGGGTCAAACCGAATGGCGTATGTACAGTCGCAGTTCGCGTGGATATGCTCTGCGTGCCCGTTTTTTATGGCTTTCTTACTCGCCCGCTGCCACCCACGGGAGGCCAGCGTCATGCAGAACGCGCAGGTGTCGCCGTTCGGCACCCATGCAAATTCGGCGCCGTCGCGCAAAGCGTTTTTCAGCATCGTGTCGGCTCCGGCACGCTTTACAAGGCGGCTCACCCCGCTTTTGAGCTGCGGCGTGCTGGTTTTTGTCGCGTTGACCATGCGTGCCACTTCGCCGTACTCGGCGGTCTCTGCGGGCTCTGCCGCAGGCACGTGCGCGTCCTGAAGCTCTGCGAGCGCGTCATACATTTCGCTCGCAAGCGCTGCGCTGCCTTCGCCGTACTTCGTCACAAGCCCATACGCAACATCTATGAGCTTCTGGCTGTCAGAAACGCCATACTGATCTACATACGCCTGCATACAGTTTGCAACCGTGGTGTTTAACCGACGCAGCTTGCCTATGTAACTAAGCCATGCTTTCGACGGTATCTGCTTCATCGTTCAACTCCATCAAAAGCTGCTGTCCGCGCACGCGCTGCTCCTGCGACTTGATACGCCGGATGTCTGCCTGGTCAAAGCCGATCATCTCCAAAAACGTGTCGGTGCTGGCAAATTCCTGCCGTGCCGATGCGATCTTGATCGCTGCGTCCGCCGTCACCGCCACGCTCGGCATCGCCGGGTTCTTAAAGTGCGCCATGATGCCGCTTTCTTCCTCCGTCAGCTCGTCAAGCATCTTGTTCTGCGCAATGGCCTGCGCCATGCACGCGATCGTCCGCAGCGCGTCGCCGTTGCCGGTGTTGAGCTGCTGGGCGAGCAAAACGAGCGTCTGGCTCTGCGCCAAAATCGCGTCACTGCTGGTGGGGTTGGCGTCATTCACAACGCCCACATCGGTCACGGTCAGGCCTGTGGCCGCCGCAAACTGGGTGGCGGTCATCCGCATTTTCTCGGTATGCGGGCTTAAATTGCCCTGGGCCAGCTGCCCGAATACCGGGTTTTCACCGGTCTCCGGGTTGCTGGTGGCCGCCAGCAAGCTGCCCACGTACTGCTTAAATTTATCCGATACAATCGCGTCATACTGGTCGTCCGTCACGCCCAAAATGTACTTCTGCGGGGTCGTGTCAAACTCAAGCGCGATCGTCGCGTTTGCCACTGTGCGGATATAATCGTCAATCAAAGTGCGAATGGGCTTTTTCAGCCGAGAGCGCCCGAACGGCTTGCCGCTCGTCGCACTCCAGATCATCGGCTCCATCAGCGGTCGACCCATGCGGTGCATCATGCGCTGCACGCGCCAGCCGTCGCGCTCACGATGCAGCACCAGTACTGCATCGGCTGTGTACATGTTGACAAGCTTCGGCACCCACTCGTTGCTGTATTCCTCGTCCGGTATCGTGTCGATAATGGCAAGCCCGCAGTCGATGCGCCCCTTTTCGCCGTTCCAGAGTGCCGCTGCAGTCGCGGGCGAATGAAACCGTATCTTGCAGCCAATATCTGCATCGGCGGAAAGCGTTGCGAACACGCAGCCATATTTCAGCTCGTCGCGGCACGCCTTACCGTACTCCGCGATGAGCCTGTTATCCTGCACAAGCTTACTGAGCCCGTCCAAGCTGCCCGCCGTGCCGACAAATCCGTCGAACATGCTGCGGGCGGCAAGCACATCCACCGCTTTCTGTCCCCAGTTGCAGCCGACCTTCAGCTTGTTCAACCCCTGCGGCAAAGCGATGCCGAGGTTCACGTCGCTAAGCTCGATATGTCCTTCGTAATATTTGTCTTTCGTGTCGTTCTTGTCCTGGTGATAGGCAAACACATTTTGCAGTTCAATGAGCTTCTGCTGTTCGGCTACGCTCAAGCCCGGCACCGTGCCGATATTCAAAGTTATCATCGTCTCACCTTTATCCAATTTTCATCCTCCGCGACGGATCTCGCTTGCAGGTCTTCGCACCCCAGAGTGCCAGGGCGCAGGCTTCCACGGGTAAGCTGTTCTCGCCGCCGAAGCCGTACCCTCCGCCGATTGGGCGCTTGACCGCCGTCACGGCGCTTTCGTTCAGCGCCTCCTGCGGCTTGTACCATGTCAGCGTGTTTTCGTTCACGGCGTTCGTAAACAGCCCCACCGCCGCGAGCACGTCTTTCACGCCCGGGCGTATGACGGCGTTTTTCGCCCGCCAAACACCTTTGATGCGCTCGACCAGCACGTCCACCCCGTTGCGCCCGTCGATGACGACGCAGCTCGCGCGGTCGTACCGGGCGGAAAGCCAATCCACCAGCCAAACAAGTCCGCGCCCCGAGGGCTGCATCTCGATGAGCGACACGCGCGCCGGTCCCTCCTTTGGGATCACCGTGCCGCATAAACACACCGCCGAACCGTCCGCAGCAAATTTCACGCCGTAGGCGGTTTTACCTTCTGGCTTTTCCTCATTACTCGCGCAGGCTTCCCACGCCCTACGGTCAATGGCATAATCCAAATTTTCTGCCGCCACTGGGCTCCACCACCCGAGGCGTTCACGGGCGAATCCGTCACGGCTCATACTTCTCAGTTCATCTGCGGTGAATTCTTCGGTGAGGTGAATACCTAATGCCGGATTTGTCTGATACCATGTGTTCGGGTCGTCTACAGGAATTTTTTCTGCATCATCTCCGTCCACACTCCATTCATGCCAGGCGTCATGCTCTCCCGGTTCCTGAAGGCAAACCGTGCGCCGTCTGTTGAAAACAGTGCCGGGACATCCCGGATAAGGCGGTGTCCCGGTATAAATGATCTGTCTGGTGCCGGTAGCCGATGCTGCCAGCGTTGCCATGATCGCTTCCACTTGATCGTCCGTCAGCTCCTGTGCTTCGTCGTAGACCACCACGCTGATACCGTCAAAACCGCGAGCCGCCTGCCGAGAGCGGGCAGAAAACTCAATGGAGCCGCCGTTTTGGAGTAAAATAGCTTCTTCCCCGTTTGTCCGCCGGATACCCTGCACCATGTCCATGATCTCCGGATGTCGTTTATCGGTGAACATTCGTGCCAACCGATTAAAGCTCTTTTTCGCTGTCCGAACCTGATGCGCTGTGTGCAAGATCTTCTCGCCATTTACCACAAGACCGTAAAATTCTCGCCCCTCAAGGCAGACATTTTTCCCATTCTGTCTGGGAAGTGCCAGCCCTGCCGAAGTCATGGTATATGCTCCATCGGCACCTTTCCCGAGCCAACAGTTCAAGATCAACTGCTGCCACGGGTCTAGGGCGTTGCCGTAAGCCGCCATGAGAGCTCCGGCGTCTTCGCCGTCTGTCCAAACCCGTTCTGGCTCTATTCTGATCCTCGGTTTCTGTGCCCCGGTCTTACCGCCCATCTTCATGCACCCTCTTCCTGTTAAGTACCAGTTCCAGCACATTCTCGCTGTTATCCTTTACGACCTGTGCAGCCTGCTCCGGCAAAACGCTCAGAATGATTTGCAGCCCTGTACTGTAAGATTTCCACAACGCTTCATAAGCCTTAAACGCCGGGTTTTCTCGGACCCCTGTTTGCCCGCCGCCATTATCATACTCCGTGGTCAGCCCGTCTCCTGCGATGTCTTCTCTGGCATCTTCCAGCTTGATCTGCATCCAGCAAATGTTTTCGATCACAGGCAATATCACGCCGATCTTCTCAGCACTCAACCCATAATCTTCACAGATCTTCAGCAATTTTCGTTGCTGCTTTTTACACCGTTTATTGCTCTCCGCGCACCCGCGAACAGAAGTATCCGCTATTGCTTTTTCCCTTTTTTCCGTTCTGACCACCCCCTCCTCCTTCCCCTTACGGGGGTAAATCGGCGCTGGACGGCGATGGGTCGCTGGTGTGGGTGCAGGGGTACCCTCCCCACCCTCGGCAAACTTACCAGTTTCCGTCGCTGATTTTTGGGTATATCTTTTTCTCTTTCTTTTCCTCGAACGGATTTCCTACTTTTGCGCCCTTCTGCTGATTACAAAAATAATGCGCTGCCTGCAAGTTGTCCCAATCCTCTGCCGCAGCTCGTGCCGAAGCGTAACCGAACTCCCGCCAACGTGCCACGGGTCTGATCTCATCGACCACAAACGAAAGCGGATGCTGCGCGTCGCTCGGCTCATCGTAATGTATCGGACCGAACCGCCCTTTACATATCCCGCATGGCGCGCCCATGGCTTTCAGCCTGGCACGGTGTTTCCTGCGCAGTGTACCGTTCGCATATCGCGGGTTACTCATCTCCGCACCCGCTCCCCAAGCCGTCTACGCGGTCCTCTGATGCGTTTTCACTCTCAATAAGTGAAGCTACCCTCGCACCGTCCGAAATCGCCGTATAGGGGCACACAGAGAGCATACAGAAGCATGTGCCGTCTAAGCATTCCGCCCAAACGCATTTGCAGCCCCTCGGGCACACCCGGTATTCTCTTTTCACGTGCACCCCTCCTTTCGGTTTCGGGCATAAGAAAAGCACCCACGCAACAGCGCAGGTGCTCCTTGTAGACTTCCTCAATTATCATTATAGGCGAACAAAACGGACAAAGCGGACAAATCTCAAATTTTTTTGAAAATTCTCGAAAATTCTTTTCGCAGCGCTTCTGGCGACTTGTAACCGCTCATCTCACGCATAATGACCTTCCACCTCGTCCCGTGCTTCATGACACATCGGGCGAGCTTCTGAGGGCGGTAGGCAAGCCTGCCCACAAACGCTTCGATCTCCGCCTTTTGCACTTCAAGTTCCCGAATGCGTTCTGCGTGTTTCGGGTTCGGCATCCCCTGCACGGTAACGCTGTGCAGGTTGAACGGGAACTCGTCCGCGCTCGCCTGCACCACGTCGCTGACCGCCGCGCTGTCTTTCGCTTTCAGCTCTTCGATTTCCGCGCAGATGTCGGGGTATTGCTCCAAAAGTTCTTTTGTCATCGCATCTCCTCCTTTACATTGCCTTACGGTTTCAGCTCAGCTTCCGGCAGTACGTTGGTGTTAAAGTACAGTTTGTAGTGGTACGGGTCTGTATGCGTCCCGCTGATGTCCTCAACAACGTACAGGGTGTAATCGTTCAAATACACGTAGTTCACCTTGTAGCTGTTCTCGCCTACCTTTGCCGTAACAACCAGTTCGTCTGTGCTGTTGTTGCTGATGTTGATATATCCCTCTATGTACATGATGACGTTATCCGTGCGGGCATTCCATACAGTCACACGCCGTTCGGACTGGAAATATTCTGCCTGCTGGCTGATATTGTGGTTCACCTTGTCGGCTTCGGAGCACCCTGTCACGGTGAACAAAACCATAAGCGCCGTTAACACTGCAAAAATCTTTTTGAACATTGACTTACCTCCTCAAAAATCATATCGCCACAAACGCCACCGCCGCGGCGAGGCCCACAAAGCCAAGCACCACCATGGCTTTTACACATCGCTCAAGCCCGGCGATATTGTCCGCTGCGTCGTACTCCTGCGACTTGCGCATCACGATGCACTCCGTGAGCGTTGCCACGATTACGAGCACGACCAAGATGATTTTAGCCACTATTCTACGCCTCCTCTGTCCCATCTCCATTTTTGACCTTTCGTGCAGACTGTGCAGCGCAAGTCGTCCATTCCGCACGGCTTGTTGTAAAGGCATGTGTCACAGTCCCGCTGCCGCTCGAGCACTTTGTACGCCGCTTGATACAGCTTCGCGGTTTTAATCGCCTCCCGAATAATCGCACACCCATGCACGCCGCAGTTGTGCTCGCGCCCGCAACCGAAGCAGCATAAGGAGTCCGCCAGCGAGCCGGTCTTCGATTTCATGCGCGTGAGCGCCTTAATGAGTTCATCTGTTGTCACGTCTGATCTTCCTTTCATGTTTTCTTTTCACCGCCTGCCGTGCTTCGTGGTAAAAGCCCGCTTCATCTGCCTTTTGAGCGCGACGTTTCATTTCCGCTTTACGCTGTTTGTGGTACTCATTGTACGCCTCGCACCCGGCATGGCAAAGCACCGAGCGCTGCGGGCAATTTTGCACACATGGATTTACTTGCGCCACAGGCTCACCTCCTGTATATTTTTCTCGTGCAATGCTCCACCGGGCATCCACGCGGGTGTCCCGTGTCAAAGCAATAGCAGCACGTATTGTCACGCCGGTAGATGCAACCACGGCAGCCTGTGCGGCGATGTCTTACGTTTGCTGCGGTGCTTGTCCGCTTTACCGGATCTGGATCATACTTCTTTACGTTCATCGTTTTCACCCTCTCTTTCGGTGCCGCAGATCGTCACCCATACGCTCGGCATTTCCGATGACCACCGCTTACAAATTTTTGCATTTACGATCTGCGCGTCATCTCTGTAAGCAAATCCGTTCAAGGCGTCGCACACGATTTTCATGATATTATCCAAGTCCGGCTTTTTCATCGGGAAAAGTGCGCCGCTCGTCATCAGCATTTGCTTTCGCTTGCTGGCGCTCTTCGGAATGCCCAGAAACGCCGTGATGATTATATCTATCGGTGCATCGTCGGCGAAGCGCCTGCCCTGTGCTTCAGCTAAAAAACGCTGGCGCACAAGCTCCTCATACGCTACGGTTTTATCGGGCGTGTAGCTCATGCTGCGCCCGGATTTCATCCGCACTACACGTGGCCGGGCCTTTCCCTGCGGTTCGCCCGGTATTATAAATTTGATTTTCATATTTCACCTTTCGCCTTCGCTGCCGCGAAGATATCATATTTCTCGTACTCACTAAGATCATAAGACGGTTCGTGCTTCGGAGGCTTCCACCGCTCGGATAAACTCCAGTTACCGAGTAGAGCTTTCCAGCTTCGCACCGGTTGTCCGTTGATTTCCCAGCCTAACATCTCGTAATAATTCCAAAATCGCTCCGGGTCAACGGTAAAACCTTTTTCCTCACAATACGCCTTAACTTCAGCCAAAGAGGGAGCCGCGGCGCAAGCCGCTCTATGACTCTCTCTCTTATTCTTCTTTCTTACTTCTGTCTCTTGTTGCATTTCTGCGGTAGAAATTGGGATTTCTGTTGCAGAAATGCGCTTTTCTGTATCAGAAATAACATTTTGGGGTATAGTTTTTAAGAGCTGACCGTCATCGTCGATCAACCAATATAAGGATTTATCCACCTTGTTCCTCGAGGTCACATCGGCGTAGCGACGCTGGAGTCCCGCAGAGGTTACCACAGATCGCGCGAGGAGGCTTTTATCGAATAAGCCTATATCCGCACAATACTGGATGACTTGCATCACCTGGTGTTTTTTGACCCATTTGCTGCCGATCGACTTCACGACTGCGAGGCACAGTTTATCGAGCGGCAGCTCAAGGTAATATCCCTCACGATATATCATGCAAAGGATGCAATCAAATATCGTGCTGCCTAAAGGGCCGTACTCATTGATAAGGTCCATGACCTTAAAATCCTCATAATAGCTGACATCTTTCTTGAACCAGTCGAGCCCCTTTTTAGGACGTCTTCCGGCCGTTCGGCTCACCTCCTCTAAAATACGGTGACCGGTATGCCGGTCAGGGCTTCGATGTCGCGCCTGAATGCGTCCTTGTCGCCGTTTTGATTTGATACATGCAATAGGTAAATACGCTGCACGGTTGAAAGATCGTTGGCGGTAAGAAATGTTCGGACATTATCAAGTGAAAAGTGACTGCGCACAAGGCGCGGCCGGAGAGACTCCGGCACAGACCCAGCGCTGATATTGCGGTCTAACAATGTTCGGTCGTAATTGCATTCGACCATGATATAGGTCAGACCGCGAAATGTATTCGGAATAAAGTAAGTATCTGTCGCGAAGATCAGCTTGTCTCTCGTCTCTTTCGAGTACAGGAGGAAACCCAGCGGCTCCGCAGCATCATGCTGCGCTTCCCACGGCAGTATCGTCCACGTGCCGAGTGTAAACTGCTCACCCGCTTTGATACTGTGTAAGCGGTAGTTTCGGCGGTCTTTCTCGGCGTTCAGCGCGGCAAACGTCCCTCCCGACGCGTAAACATCAATGCCCGCCATCGGCAGACCAAGCGCCGCTTTGGCGTGATCTTGGTGCTCATGTGTAATAAGACACCCCTGCACACGCATAAGCAAGTCCATATATCCCGCGAGTATCGTTCTTTTTCTGATGCCGGCTTCAAGCAGCAGAGCACTTTTTCCGTCGTCTACGGCGTAGCTGTTTCCTGCGCTGCCGGATGCCAGGCATTTGACCGAGATCAATTAAAACCCGGGCACGAACGGTGCCTCTTCCGGTATGGATTCTTCGGGCACCGGCAACGCCTCTGGGTTCATCACTTCGCCGGTGCTCTCGTCGACCTGTATGTCGATCATCGTCTTATTCGCTTTTTCCTGCATCTCCTGTACCGGCGTTTTGCCCTTATCGTCGAGCGCTTCGACCTTCTGCATTTCTGTCGAGGTCGGGCCCCACTTGCTGAGGAGCTGGCGCAGAACGGTCTTCATCGCCATCTTGTCAAACTCTTTTTTCCACGGGCTCGAATTGGAGTTATAACTCGGTGAGTAATGGCTCGCATATGCCTCCATGTCCGGCTTGGACATGTAATAAACATGCTCATGACCGTTGAGCAGCTTAAAATACGCAAAATAACCGACCACGGTATCGGATATGCGTTCGCCCGAAACATCCGGGATGCCGGAGAGTTTATCAAAGCCGCGAAGCTCGCCTTCGTATACCATATCGGCGTTGATGATCTTATATTGCCCTGTGCGCTGCGCAAGCTGTACGAGGCCCTTGTATCCGATCGTAAAGGTCGGCACATTTTTGTACGGCACAACATACGCATAGCCAAGAGATTTCACAAGCGGCAAGTCAAGCGCGGCTGCTTTGACACATTCCAGTGCCACCTTTTCCGGGTCACAGTTCTGGAGCGCCGTTTCGCCGGAATACAGGTCGATCATGCTGCTCATAAACTGTCCCGCTTTGTCCTTCAAGCTGTTTTTCAGTTGGGCGCGAATGGTCTGGCTGTTCAGCACGCCTTTAAACTGGTCGATTTTTGCAAGATTGTTGTTCATTTATTGTTTCTCCTTTTAGTCGTCAAGCATTGTCTGATATTCTGCATCGTCCGGGATGACAAGCTGCCCGTATTCATCGATCGCCACCGGCAAAAAGTCATTCAGAGCCGCTTTGTCTTCGACCTGTATCGGGTCAAATTTATGATTTGTTTTGTAGGTTACGGCAAACAAGGTCTGCCCGTTGTGCTGCGTCGGCGCGAATGTGATCTTCGCGTTGACTTCAAACCCAGTGCGATTTTCCAACGCTGTGCGCAACGCGCGAACGATTTTATCATCAATGGCGTAAATGATATTCTTCAGCTCGCCGCTCCAGATTGAAACGGGTTTGCCGGTTACCGGCACGGTGATCGTTTCGTTATCTTTCAAATATTCGCTCATTTGTCTGCCTCCACTTTGATTTTTTTGTGTTCTGCCGCAACCTGCAAGCGGATCGTTTGATTTTTGATGTTTTCCAATTTCGTGCAGCTTTCCGCATTATCCACCCAGACCGGTAAATGTAAGCCCATCGCTTCGGAAAGTGCCGCGATGATGTCCAACCCGGCGTTATACTGCCGCGCGGTATTTGTATTGCTCTCGTATGCGGTATAAACGTCCTCTTTGTTGCTCTGCACCGTTGCTCGGCAACACGGTGCGATACCGCCGTTGACCTGTCGGTCAAACATAACCCAACGCACACGTTTAAAGCCTGCGTTGATCTTGTCCTCAATGTCCGCCGCCTGAAGCTGCACGAAGCGTTCCGCCAGGGTAATGCGCTGATCCGCTTCGGCGAGCTGCCGCCCGAGGTACGTTTCCTGCGTTTTCAGCTCCTCAATGCGGTTATCGAGCGTTTTAATCTGTGCTTCGGCAGCGGCGCGGGTATCTCCGGAAGCGAGTTGTGCATTCAGCTCGTCCATGCGTTTTTGCGCTGCAAGGTATCTTTCATCCGTTGTCTGTTCGGCTTTTATCAGCCTCGCTTCCAGCTCGCGGAGTTCCGTGTTATATGCCATCGCGTCGACCGTGGTCTCCCATGCAGGCGGCGTGACAATGCTCGCGGTCAAGCTATGTAGCATCTCGTTATCGGAGCTCAAATGTACTTCTATGTCTTTCAGCTCTGCCGCCAGCTCGTTCACACGCTGCACCGTGGATTCGCATAAAGCTTTCAACTCAAGTCCTTTTTTCGTGATCTCATCGCCGCGCCGGGCTTTGCGTGTGTTGAATTCGGCTTTCATCTCCTCCAGGCGTTCCTCCGGGAGAAGCTGTCCGCAGGTCGGGCAGATCGTTCGGTCTGTCGGGAACTGCTCATTATGATTGTCGACCGCCTGTTTTCTGAGCTCGTTGAGCTCCTGCTCAAGGCTTTCTTTCATCGAGACGTTCGCTTTGTAATCCCTCTCAAGCTGCATCTGCTTTTCTTCCGTGCGGCGAATACGTTCACGGAGTGTTTCCGCCTGCCGGGTGATCGTCGTGCTGCCGGCTGTGCTGTCCTTTATGTACGCTGCCTTCGCTTCGGCGGCTTTGGCTTTCTGTTCGGCGATCCTCGTGCGGAGCGTCGCGGCGTCCGCGTTGGCTTTATAGCCTTCCAGCTCGCTGACGAGCTTCATTTTCTCTTTCATGAGCGCCGCCGTACCGGGTCGTGCGCTCTCCGGCGGCAGCGCCGGTTTGCTGCGCTCGGCTTCGTCGATGCGGGCAGGGATCTCATTCAGCTCGGCATTTAATTCGCGGCGCTTGGCTTTTGCCTGGCGCGCCATATCGTCCACGGTCGTCATCGCGCCGATCCACCCACCGAGCGGGGCGAGCTCTTCATGGGCTTTTATGATGTCCGTGTCGCTCAAATGCGGAGCAAAAACGTCCAGCAGCACCGCGCGGCGCGCGTCCCACTTCATATTCATGGCAAAATAATGGAGCTTGCCGAGCACGAGCAGCTTGTCCTCCGGGGCGATCCGCTCCGCGACGAACGCCTTGAATTTCGTCTGCGTCTCCGGCACGCCGTTGATGAGATACGAAGTCTTGTTGCCCCTGAACACCGATTCCGCGTCGCCCTTACGGCGGGTGAACTCGCGTTTATAGGTACGGGTCAGCGTGAACGTATCGCCGTTATCGTCTTCGAATTCGCCCGTAACGGACGCTTCCACACCCTCCGGAGCACCGTAAGGGTAAACGTCAAAATCCGTGCTCTGATCGGCATTTTTGCCGGTGAGCAGCCACCAGTAAGCAGTTTCCAGCGTGCTTTTTCCGCTGTCATTCGCGCCGAGGACCGTCACCGATTGCCCATGGGGCGCAAAGTCAAACGTCTTCACGCCCATAAAGTTTTCCAGTTTCAAACTAAGCAGTTTCATTTCCGTTCCCCTTTCTCAGCTTTTCTCTCTGTTTTCTTGCGAGTTCCTGTACATCCGGCAGAATTTTTTGCAATTCCTTTATTACATCTGCCATTCCTTCGCGTGCTGCTCTCTTCACTGTGAGATCGTATATGTCTTTGAAGTCTTTATAAGACATTCCCGAACCTGCAAAAGCATGATAACAAGCTTCCACAGCGCCCGCCCATAAAAGCCGCAGTTCTTCATTTGTATGATAGTAAAGATGCGGTTCAGTTTTGTCTGCGCCTGCAACGTCAACGATAAGACAACCGTATAGCTGTGAGGTCTTGACATTTTCGATGATTCTGTCTATACTGAAATCGGAGTGATTTCTAAACTCTTTTGCCGTTTCATCTGTGCCAGCAGTTGAAGCGGCTTTCTTTTTTCTAAAGATCATGCGTTTCTTTCCTTTCTTTTTCTGTACTCATTGATGTTCACGATATTCCCGCACGACCGTGCGGCTTTTCTTTTCCTGCGCTGCGCAGCGACGAGCCGGTCGATAACGATCTGGAGCCCGAGCACGGACCCCATGACCGTCCCGATCAGCATCGCAAAGCCGAGCAGCTTGATTAAAATCATGCTTTACACTTCCTTCCAGCTAAATCTTCGGGTGGGTCACGCGGGTCCTGCCGTAGCCTTCCGGCTTCTCGCCCCAGTCAAAGTTTGTCAGATGCAGGCCATAAGTTTTGCGCCACATCATGTCCAGCGCCGCTTCCACGCATCTGCGGTTCTGCGCCACCTGCTCCGGTGTCTCGTCTAAGTATCGTACAATCACCGTCGGCGTGCCGAGGTCGCGCTCTTTGCGCTTTTTAGGGGCTTTCTTCGCGGTCGTTTCTTTCATGAAAATCACCTCTTTTCTTTTTATGCGGTATCGGTTTGTCCATATCCCGCAGCCCTCCCACCTGCCGCCCGTTCAATGACAAGAAAATAATCACTTCGGCGCAAACAAAATGAAATCAAGGGAGGTAAGTTCCGGGCGGCATGGGGCAAGGCTGCGGGTACTATATGTGCGAAGACTCCCGCTTAATGTCCAAGCCAAAACACAACATATTGTGTTTCGTGCTTGACTTCACCATCTAAATCTGCTATAATATCATCATAATCTGATGATTAAAAGGTGGTGAAAATATTTGAACAAAAAGCAAACAAGTCCCAAGGTGGCTTCCATTGCGTCCAAGGTTATGCGTGACGGTCGGACGAGTAAAGCCAGCAAGTCTGCTGCGGCAAGTGCATTATCACAAACACGCAGCGGTAAGAAAAAGTAAATAGGTTTCTACCAACTGAGCGAGATGCGCCAACATCTCACTCAGTCTTTTTTATTTCCCGCTGATCTGTAAGACCAAGCAGGTAATCGACTGAACAATGGAACAGCCCTTGGATGGCAAGCAGCTTATTGGACGGAATCGCGCGAATACCGCCAGTCCACATTCGCAATGTCTGCTCTGTCACATTTAAACTGTCCGCCAGTCCCTTGCGGGTCATGCCCGCTCGTGCGCGTTCGGCTTCTATGTTCTTTAGTGGGTGCATTTCCTCCCCTCCTCTCTCACTCTTTACCATAATTCGGTATCTTTTAGAGTTACCCGCGTGCAAAAAAAATTTCAGCCGGGTTCTGAATTTTAAGCAGCGAAATCATCTTATCGATTTCATCACTGCCGAAAACGCCTTTTTTCATCTTCCCATAGAATGTTTTAGGCGTAATACCGATAGCTTTTGCTACACTCGCCTGCGACATATTGCGCTTGGTAATGATGCCGCGCAGTTCGTCAGTCTGGATCATTTTTTGTATCACCTCTTTTAGTATCTTATTAGGTTACTTTGAGTATAGCACGCACAAAGTAACTTGTCAAGATATTTTTTTCTTGACTTGTAACTTTTTCGTGATATAATGAAGTCAAACAGGAGGTGAATTAAATTGACCAAAGGAGAACGCATCAAAGCCAGACGCGAAGAGCTCGGCATCACGCAAGTTGCTTTAGCTGACATGATAGGCGAAAGCAAACAAACCGTATATAAATACGAAAGTGGTCTGGTTTCCAATATTCCTTCCGATAAGGTTGAACTTATCGCTAAAGCTTTAGGAGTTCAGCCCGAATGGATCATGGGCTGGGATGTTTCAAGCTCCCCTATCCCGCCCGGCTTTATTCCGCTGCCGAAAACATATAAAGTTCCGCTCGTTGGGCGCATTGCCTGCGGTACGCCGATCACGGCCGAAGAAAACCTCGAAGGCTATGTAGATGTACCCGTTGACCGTCAAGTAGATTTCGCGCTGCTGTGTGAGGGTGACAGCATGGTTGATGCCGGCATTAAAAACGGCGATGCCGTGTATATCCGTAAGCAGCCTACCGTAGAAAATGGGCAGATTGCCGCCGTACGCATTAACGGAGAAGCGACCCTGAAGCGCGTATATATCAACGGCAATACAATGGTGCTCCAGCCTGCAAATGCAAGCTATCCCCCGCTCACTTATTCACTCTCCGACTTAGAAGACGTAGCCATTGAGGGGCTCGCCGTCGGCTTTACACATTGGTTTTAGTCAAAAATGAATAAGAGAGGTATATTTTATGGGTTTACTTGATATTTTTCGCGCTGGTAAAATCCGGCAGGAAAACGAAGCATTAAAGTTGCAGAATAATTTCTTGATACAGAAAAATGCTTTTCTGGATAAGAAACTGCATGATCTCGGCTGCGAAACCTATGAACAGGTGCAGCAAAAATGCGTAGAAGTGCAAAAGCAGATCGGTCAGCATGAAATCGAGCTGGATAATCTTGCAAAGCGCTATGAAACAGCAAATGCGGATTTAGCCGAGACCACGAATTCTCTCTCCAAAACGGAAAAACAACTCCAGAGTGCAAATCAGCGCCTGCGCAAAAGCAAGGAACTTTACAAAGCCGTAATGTCCTGTGTTGAAAACTTCACGACATTTGACATTTCCCCGTATAATTGCAAAATCCCGGACGTGAATTTAAAAGAAGCTGATGAGCTCGCCCCGTCGGTCATTCTCAAGCTGCACAGTATGGACGTGCAGTCCCTGCGCAAAGCCTACCGAGAGAACGACCGTCAAATTGAAAGCGTCATGCAGCGATACGCACAACGCTACACCACAAAGGCAAACCAAGCTATTTATAAGCTGATGACCATTGCGCTTCGTGCTGAATTGCAGAACATTCTGACTGATTTGAAATACGAAAAGCTGGAGAAAGCGCTCGAGAACGTGCGGTCAATGACGGCTAAGTATTTGCAAATTGCGTCAGACGGTAATCAATCCATTGCCGGAACGCTCACAAAGTTTATCGGTGAATTGGAATACCTCTTTTGCAATGCTGTAAAAATCGAGTATAACTACTACGTCAAGAAAGAACAGGCACGCCAGGAGCAACTTGCTTTGCGCGAACAGATGCGGCAGGAAGCCGAGGAGCGTAAGGCTCTCGAAGTGGAAAAGAAGAAAGTCGAAGCTGAAGAAAAGAAGTATCAGAACGAGATTGAAAAGCTCTTTGCGCAGGCTGAAACCGCGAACGATGTTGAAAAAGAGAAATTACAGGCGCGCATTTTGGAGTTGCAGGCACAGCTTTCCGATGTCGCCGTGCAGAAAGAAAGAATTGCTTCTCTCGCAAACGGCCGCGCCGGCAATGTGTATATTATCAGTAACCTCGGTTCGTTTGGTGAGAACATGTTTAAAATCGGCATGACACGCCGCCTTGAACCGCAAGATCGTATCGATGAGTTGGGCAGCGCAAGCGTACCGTTTAAATTTGACGTGCATAGCTTTATCTTCTCGAACGATGCCGTCGGTCTCGAAGCAAAGTTGCATGAGATGCTCAATAGCAAGCGCGTGAACAAAGTCAACCGCCGCAAAGAGTTCTTCTATACTTCCATCGATGAGCTCGAAAAATTGGTGCAGGAGATTGAGCCCACTGCCGAATTCAACCGCACCATGATCGCCGAAGAATACCGTCAGTCCCAGTCTTCCGACGTTATCTATACCGATGATGTTACGGACGATGACGAGGACGAAGAAGAATAAGTACGAAAGGAAGCGCCAAACATGAAATTCGGCATTCGGAAGCCCAATTACAAAGCACGGTTCAAAGCGCGCACTACCGGCAAGCTGAAAAGGAAAATGAAAAAAGCGGTCAATCCTTTCTACGGCAAAAAGGGCGTTGGATTTATCAAAAGCCCCTCAAAATCGGTCCAAAGCGCGATATATCACAGAACCACCGTGGGCGTACCTTCTGTTCTCCCGAAATCGAAGTCCCACAAGACTTCGCCTGCAAGTAAGTCACCGTCGCCAAAACCGACAAGGGTCTCGCAAAGCCCTCAAGCCGTTCCTGTGTATTCTGCAAAAACCTATAAGACTACCGGCACGGTTTTGTACATAGTCGGTATCATCGCTTTGCTGCTTGGTCTCGTTACCATTGCTGTTGGCGGCGCATTTTTCATCGTTTTGGGCATTGTTTGCATCGTAATCGGTCACCGTTATAAAAAACAAGCACCCGATACGAATAACACCGAGCCACCTCAAACATAAAATAAGTCACCTTTTCATGCAGAAGGTGTGGATAGAAATAACACACTGACCGAAGTCATACAGAACTCCGACGGTCGCCCTCCACCCGGAGGGCGTGGATAAAAAAGAAAAAGCCCCGCTGTGGGGCAAAAAGTTGAAAAATGGAAACTCAACATGTTATAATAATCATAGAGAAGGAGTTGATTTTATGCCGACGATTTCAATGTTCAGAGGAATTAAAGTTTGTATTTATTGGAGCGACCATATGCCGCCGCATTTCCATGCGTTTTATGGCGGTGCCGAAGTTCTCGTATCCATCGAAGAACTGGAAGTGTTAGAGGGCTCAATGCCTTCCAAGCAGCTGAAAATGCTTCTGGGCTGGGCAGCGTTCCATCAAGAGGAGCTCCGCGAGAACTGGGAGCTTGCAAGAAATCAGCAGGAGCTGTTCTCCATCGAGCCGCTGAGATAAGGAGGTTATACCATGGCAAACACAGTTGAATATTATCTTTCCAAAGGATTTGACCACAAAGCCGCAGAGTATTTTGCAGGCGGAAAGAAAAAGATCGTCGGTGTCGTTGCCAACCGTGACTTCACCCTGACGATCAGCTTCGATAACGGCGAAAAACGGCTTTACGATATGCGACCGCTTCTCAAAAAAGGTACCGTTTTTGAGCCGTTCACCGATATGGAAAATTTCAGCCGGGTCTATGTAGATGATACCCACAGCATCGCGTGGGATATTGACCCAAATGTGGACAGCAATAAGGTCTGGAACAATAAAGTTGACCTTTGCGCAGATGAGTGTTATATCGACAGCGTGCCGGTGAATTGAAGCCCGCCACAAAACAAAAATAAAAAAGCCCCGCCGGTGCTACCAACACCGACGAGGCTGCCCGGCGAACCGGGTGGACAATATAGTCCCGAACAAACTATATTGTACCACCTGACCCGGGCAAAAGCAATAGCCCGGGCATTTTTATGCCCAATTTTAAACGCATATAATAGAGCGGGATAAAAACAGGAGGTACATAAACAATGAGATACGCGATATATCTGCGCAAAAGCCGTGCGGATGATACGTCCGAGCCGCTGGAGGTGACCTTGCAGCGCCACCGCCAGATGCTCGAAAAATATATGCAGCAGCACGACATCGCCGTGCAGGACGAAGACGTTTTTGAAGAAGTCGTCTCCGGCGACAGCCTTTACGCGCGTCCGCAAATGCTGCGTCTGCTCGAGGCCGTCGAAGCGGGCACATATACCGGCGTGCTGTGCGTGGATATACAGCGCCTTGGGCGCGGTTCCATGCAGGACCAGGGCATGATCTTAGACGCGTTCAAGTGGTCTGACACGAAGATCATCACCCCCACGCGCACCTACGACCTCTCGAACGATATGGACGAGACATACACCGAATTTGAGAGCTTTATGGGGCGGCAGGAGTACAAGATGATCAAAAAGCGCCTGCGCCGCGGATTGAACGCGACGATTGAAAACGGCGGCTATATCGCGAACGCACCGTATGGCTACGACAAGACAAAAATCGGTAAAACGCCCTCACTGAAGATCAATGAAGCCGAAGCGAAGTTTATCCACATGATTTTCGACCTCTACCAAAGCGGCATGGGTACGGCGACCATCGCAACGACGATCGACCGGCTCGGTGCAAGGCCGCGCCGCGGCGAGCATTTTGCGCGCTCCACGGTGCTCAAGATACTCAAAAACGACGTGTACCGCGGGAAGATCGTCTGGAACCGAAAGACGTGCGTGCGCCCCGGACAGCGCGGAAATGAGCATCACCTCACGATCTACAACGCCCCTGAAAAGTGGACTGTTGTTGACGGGCTGCACCCGGCGATTATCGATAACGAGCAGTTTGAAGCCGTACAGCGGATCCTTGCAGGGCACTATCACCCACCTGCAAACACCGGCAAGCGCATAAACCCCTTAGCCGGTCTCGTACTTTGTGGAAACTGCGGGCGGCCTTTGCAGCGCATTGCAATCCAGTCCGCCGGCGGTCCCCTACTCGGCTGCCAAGTGCCCGGGTGCATCGTGTCCAGCAAGCTCGAATACGTCGAGCAAACCGTTCTGCGGGAAATCCAAAAGGAGTTTGATAAGCTCTGCGCCAACGCGGAGCAGAAGCAGCAGGAAAGCCAAATTGACTACGCAGCCATGGCGAAGTCCATAGATGCCGAGATCAGTACGGCACATCAGCAGCTCGGCCGCCTGTACGATCTGGTGGAACAGGGCGTGTACACCATCGAGGTGTTCAACGAGCGACGCGGCGCTTTGCTCAGCCGCATATCGGCGCTGGAAGATGAACGTAAGAACCTTGTCCCGCCCCAACAGCTCGACCTCGAAAAAATGCGTGCCAACATTGAAGCCGTGTTTGACGCCTACCCCACCGCCGACTTCAATACGAAGAACCAACTACTGAAATCCATCATCGATAAGATCGTATATAACAAGCAAAAAGGCGTTCAACCAAAAGGGTTTACCCTCGAGGTTTTTTTACATTGCCTGTACTTATAGCTTGCGTAATGCTTTGATAAAGACTGCTTAGAGGATTTACGTGTGCTGTTTCCCGCCTCGGTGCAGCCCGTTGTGGACGCTTCCGCTAATGTGCGGGTGCGGGACGTTGATGTAATCTCTGTGTACATTGATATGCAGCCGATCCCCTTTAACCGTGGGTATTACTCCATTGACCTCACGTTTTTCTTTGACGTATCTTTGGAGCTGTACGGCGGCGCGACAGTGGGCTGCGAACGCGTGAGCGGTATTTCAATTTTCAATAAGAAGGTCATTCTCTACGGCAGTGAGGGCAACGTGAAGATGTTTACAAGCGAGAGCTGCCGTGACGAAGCCGATTTACAGGGCAATAAGGTCTTACCCAAGGCGACTGTGCAGGTCGCGCAGCCGGTGGCGCTTTCCGCAAAGCTTTGCGAGCACTGCCGCTGCGGCTGCGAGCCCTGCTGCGTGATCCCGGACTGCATTGCAAGCCGTTACGGCGGCGCGTTTGAAACGGTAGATCAGAAAAACACCGTATACGTGACGATCGGCCTGTTTACCATCGTGCAGATTGTGCGGAATGTGCAGATGCTCATTCCTGCGTTTGATTTCTGCATTCCGGATAAGGAATGCGTCACCTCCGGCGACAACCCCTGCGAGCTGTTCCGCAAGATTGATTTCCCGACCGACGAATTTTTCCCGCCGAAAGCGAGCGACTGCGGCTGTGGCTGCGGCAGACAAAATTAGAACCGCATTTGAATAGTATAAGCCGTGCACTTTGAAAACAGGTGCACGGCTTACTCTTTTTATACTTTTGTCAGTCTTGCGAAGTTTGCAAACAGCTTTTTGGTGCCGACTTTATCAAACGCGACTTCGAGCAGCGTATCGTTCGCCATCGGCGTGGCGGAAACGATGAGACCCGTGCCGAACGCCTTGTGCAGGACAGTATCGCCTACGCGGTATGTACCGGCAGGCGCGGGCTTTACGCGCGGCTTCGGCGTGAATCCGCCGGCTTCCGCAACGGATTTTGTTTTCGGTGCTTCCCCGAACGGCTTCGCGCCGCCGAAGCTCGGCATAGAGACCGGGCGCGCGCTGTAATCGCGGGAGCGGGTGTGCTCGATGAGCGTCTCCGGGATTTCTTCCACAAAGCGCGAAACGCGGTTGCGGTTCGTCATGCCGAAGATCATGCGGGATTCCGCGTGGAAAATGTACAGCTCCTCTTTTGCACGCGTGATGGCAACATACGCTAAACGGCGTTCCTCCTCCACTTCGGACGGTACATATACGCTCGCCATGCCCGGGAAAATGTTTTCCTCCATGCCCGGCAGGAACACCACCGGGAATTCGAGACCTTTTGCGGAGTGCACCGTCATGAGCACGACGGAATCGGCGTTATTATCGTAATTATCGATGTCCGTAATGAGCGAAACTTCTTCGAGAAAATCCGAAAGCGTGCCTTCTGGGTTTTCCTCCTCAAAACGGCGCAGGTTGGAAGCAAGCTCCTGCACGTTCGCGGCGCGGTCTTCTGCGGATTCCGGGTCGTCGGTCTTAAGAAAATTCAGGTAATCGATGCGCTCCACAAGCTCGTCATAAAGCTCGCCGAGCGTGACTTTTTCGTCATTGTTGAGCTCGATGAGTCCCTGCATCTGTGCGGCGAAAAGCGTCATTTTGTTTGCGGCACGGGACAGTGCGGGATAGTCTTTCGCGTGCGAGACGACCTCAAACAGTGTCTCACCCGTCTGCTGACCGATCTGCGCCGCGACTTCGACCGAGCGGTCGCCAATGCTGCGCTTCGGCGTGTTGATGATGCGGCGCAGGCGCATTTCATCACTCGGATTGTTGATAACGCTCAAGTATGCGATCATCTCGCGGATCTCACGGCGCTCGTAGAAGCGCGTGCCGCCTATAATTCTATGCGGTACGCCGGATTTTGCAAAATTGCGTTCAAATGTCAGCGACTGTGAGTTCATGCGGTACAAAACAGCGTAATCAGAGAATTTCCGCCCCGCAGCAACGCCGTCTAAGATGATCTTCGTGATGCGCTCGGCTTCGTCCGTTTCGTTTTCCGCCGTGTGCAGGTGGATCATGGCGCCGGTGCCGTTCTGCGTCCACAGCGTTTTGCCTTTTCGCTCGGTGTTATGCTCAATGACGGCGTTCGCGGCGTCCAGAATGTTCTGCGTCGAGCGATAATTCTGCTCCAAACGAATGACCGTCGCATTCTGAAACGTATTTTCAAAGCTCAGAATGTTTTCAATCGTCGCACCGCGGAATTTGTAGATGCTCTGGTCGTCGTCGCCGACCACGCAGAGGTTACCGCTTTTTTCGGCCAGCATGCGCACAAATGTGTACTGCGCATGGTTTGTGTCCTGATACTCGTCAACCATTAGGTAGCGGAAACGGCTCTGGTAGTATTCCAGAACGTCCGGGCACTTTTTGAAGAGCTCCACTACTTTGTTGATGAGGTCGTCAAAGTCCATAGCATCGGCGTCTTCCAAACGCTTTTGATACGTTGTATACGCGCGGGAGATAATCTTTAATCTGAAATCGTCGCCGACCGTGAGGGCGTACTCAGCAGGCGAGATTAAAGAATCCTTTGCCCGGGAAATCTCGTTCAAAATCGATTTTGGCGTGATGTTTTTTTCCGAAATGTCGAGCTCTTTTAAGATGCTTTTCATCAAGCGGCGCTGGTCGTCGGTATCGTACACCGTAAAGTGCGAGGAATACCCGATGCGCTCGCCGTCACGGCGCAAAATACGCGCGCAGGTGGAATGGAACGTCGATGCCCAAATGTCGTTGGCGGTCTCGCCCAGCATGGCACACAGGCGGTCTTTCAGCTCGCCTGCAGCCTTATTTGTAAAGGTAATAGCCATGATGCGCCACGGTGCGCATGCGGAAACACTCAAATGCTCCTGTGTTTCCGTTATGAGCGGCGTGCCATTTTCAATATAAGCTTTGCACGCGGCAATATCATTTTCATCGAGATCGTCACGCAAATAGGTGCTGTTGTACGCGTCGCCGTAGCGCAGAATATTCGCGATGCGGTTGATGAGCACCGTTGTTTTTCCGCTGCCTGCGCCTGCCAAAATGAGCAGCGGGCCGTTTACGGTGAACACGGCTTGCTTTTGGCGGTCATTCATGCGTGCAAAGTCTTTTTCCAGCACTGCGCGGCGCAGTGCAAGGATTTCCGATTTATCCATAGGTTCAAATGATCTCCGTTCTGTTGGTTCTGTGTTTTCTCATTTTTCGGTTTCTATTTTACTATATCTTGCGAAAAAGTTCAATCGAACATAGAAAATTCCCGGGGCGATCTTTAAATCAGCCCCGGGAGGTTTATGTGTAAGTTAATATGACTTTACAAAGCAACTCAACTTTACAAAGTCGATGCGCTTTACATTACGCAAGCATCTTACGCACCATGTCGTAAAGCACGGGTTTCATATTGTCTATTGTATCCGGCTTATTTTCAATCATCGTGGCAAAGCAAGTGGAACCGATGAGCTCAACCACCAAAAACACGCGCTTATATAAGACATCTTCTGTGCAGCCCACGGCGAGCGAGCTGCTCTCAATGGCAGTGACAAGCTTGTCCCACAACGGGTCTTCTCTTAGATCAAGCTGCTTTTCAATCATCGGCCAGGAGAAATTGCGCTCCAAAAGCCGCAGTGTCAGACGGCTCCTTTTAAAGTATTCCACGATATAATCGACCATGAGGATGATGTCTTCTACAAAAACGCCGGTCTTATGCTCTTCTGCATATTCATAGGCCTCACTCAAAACACGCGCGGAAATGCGGTATGTGAGCTGCTGCAGAAGCTGGGTTTTATCGTGAAAATACAGATAGAACGTACCCTTTGCGACGTTCGCTTTCTTTACGATCTCATCGACCGAGGTCTTGTTAACGCCCTTTTCAAGGAAAAGCTGATAGGCCGCCTCGAGCAGCCCCTCCTTTTTCTGTTCTTTTTTTTGTTCAACACCGCCGTGCATGGCTGTGGCCTCCCAACATTCAAATCTACCTGTGTAATCACTTTATTTGTCTTATAGTATAAGGCGGATACACCGTAAAAAGCAAGCCAAAAACAACTTTTTGTACAGATTTGAATAAAATGACTAATAGTCAATTTATTTTGCCCACACAGTTCGTCATTTTTAATATTGACTATTGGTCATTTTTGGACTAAACTACATAACGAAATAAACGGGATGGTTCCCGAATGAAAGGAGCGGTGCTAAATGGAGCACTTTGCACGATGGATCGTGAAGCGCAGAAAGCTGATTCTTGTTTTAGCGGTTCTGCTTTTGATCCCCTCGGTGTTCGGTGCGCTCGGCACCTACATTAACTACGATATTTTGACCTACCTGCCGAAAGATCTGGATTCCATGATCGGCGAGACGTATTTGGAGGATGACTTCAATATGGCATCGGTTTCCATGATTACGGTTGAAAACATGTCTACGCCTGATACCTTAAAACTGAAAAGCGATCTTGAAGGGGTCGAAGGCGTACAGAAGGTCATGTGGACGAGCGATTTTATCGATGTGACGACGCCGAAGGAAATGCTTCCGAGCGATATTCAGAAGTTCTTCTATAACGATTCCGGCGCAACGATGCTCATCGTTCAGTTCGATGCCCCGAGCGCAGATGCCAGAACGATGAACGCGCAGAAGCAAATCAAGAACATCTTGAATAAAGATTGCTTCATCGGTGGTATGTCGGCTATTTTGGAAGATACCAAGAGCCTCATCAATAAAGAAATGCCCTTGTATATCCTTTGCGCTGTGGGCGCTTCGTTGCTGATTCTGTTCCTCAGCCTGAAAGAAACGATTGTGCCGCTTATCTTCATGCTCGGCATGCTGTTCCCAATCGTCTATAACTTCGGCACGAACATTTTCCTCGGCCAAATCAGCTACATTACGGAAGCATTGGCAACGGTCCTGCAGCTCGGTGTTACGATGGACTTCTCCATCTTCCTGCTGCACCGTTACGAAGAAGAAAAGCTGACGGCGGCATCCGATGAGAACGCCATGGTGGCGGCTATTAAAAAGACGTTTTCCTCCATTACCGGCAGCTCCCTTACAACGATTGCGGGCTTCCTTGCCATGTGCACCATGCAGCTTACGCTCGGCGAAGATATCGGCGTCGTCATGGCAAAGGGTGTTCTGCTCGGCGTTATCTGCACCATCACGGTTTTACCGTCCCTTATCATGACGTTCCGTCATGCCATTGAAAAGCACACGCACCGCACGTTCATCCCGAAGCTCAAGCGTACCTCGAACTTCGTCGTGAAGCACCGTGTGCCGATTTTGATTGCGTTTATCGTGATCTTTATTCCGTTCTTCATTGCACAATCAAAGACTTCCGTTTACTACACGATCTTTGATGCGCTTCCGCAGGACCTTCCCGGCATTGCGGGTACGAACCGCTTGAAGGAAGACTTCGATATGACAACGTCCCACTTCATCATTGTGGACGATACCCTTTCCGAAAAAAATCTCTCCGATCTTTCCGATGAGTTGAGCGACGTGGACGGCATTCATCAGGTTTTGAGCTATGAAAAGTTCGTCGGCGGCGCGATCCCGGAAATGTTTATTCCTGACGACGTGCGCGATATCTTCGAGGCCGGCGGCCACAAGATGATCCTTGCAAACTCCTCTTATAAGAGCGGCAGTGACGAGCAAAATAACCAGCTTTCCGAAATGATCGATATTGTGAAAAAGTACGACCCGAACGGCGTCATCACCGGCGAAGGCGCGATGACGAAAGATTTGATCGAGGTTGCGGATGTCGACTTCAATAACGTCAACATCACAAGTATCATCGTCGTGTTCGTCATTATCGCCATCGTGTTCCGCTCCGCTTCTGTTCCGGTGCTGCTCGTTGCGGCGATTGAAAGCGCCATCATGATCAACCTCGGCATTCCGTACTTCACCGGCACGACGCTGCCGTTTATCACAAGCATCGTTATCGGCACCATTCAGCTTGGTGCAACGGTCGACTATGCGATCCTCATGACCACGCGTTTCCGCGAAGAGCGTAACGCGGGTCACACTGCAAAGGAAGCGGCTCAAATTGCCGTTGAACAGTGCAGTCAGAGCATTTTAACAAGCGGTCTCACCTTCTTCGCGGCAACGTTCAGCGTGTCCCTCGTCTCCCGTATGGAGCTCATCGGCGTGCTGTGCAAGCTCATCAGCCGCGGCGCACTCATCAGTATGGCAGTTATCCTGCTTGTGTTGCCGGCACTGCTCGTCATCACGGAGCCAATCCTCAGAAAGACCACGTTCCATTGGCTGAAAAAGCCCGAAATCACCGAGAAAAAGGCATAATCGATTCAGAGAAAGGATCTCGATCAATATGAGTAAGTATCTTACAAAATCCGTTGCGGCTACGATTTCCGCACTTCTCCTCCTCGGCTGCGCTGCCCCGGCCTTCGCGGCGGATGCTACCGTTGAGAAAAAAGAAACCTCTTATCTCATCCTGAACGCAGACGGTTCCGTGCAGGAGCAGGTCACCAGCGATTGGCTGCACAGCGATGACGGTTTTGATGCCGTTACCGACGAAAGCGACCTTTCCGATATCCAGAATCTCAAGAGCGACGTGATGCCGGAACAGTCCGGCAATACGCTCAAGTGGACGACGGACGAAACCGATATTTATTATCAGGGCAAGAACAGCGCACAGGCGCCTGTCGGCGTTTCCATCGAGTATACGCTGGACGGAAAGACGGTTACGGCCGATGAACTCAAGGGTCAGAGCGGCCACCTTGTCGCAACCGTTAAGCTGACGAACAACACCGGCGAAGAAGTGACCGTAAACGGTAAAAAGCGCACCGTCTATACCCCGTTCTTCACCGTTGCGGCGGCTGTGCTGCCGAGCGAAAACTTCAAGAACATCACGACAGAGCACGGTCTTGTGGAGTCTGATTCCAAAACGCAGGTTGCCTGCTACCTTGCGATGCCGGGCATGAAGGAAGCCGTCAGCGACCTGCTCCCCGACAGCTTTGATAAGCTCGACGACCTGATGCTCGATACCCTTACCCTCGAAGCGGATGTTACGGACTGCACCGTCCCGACGTTTCTCTTCGCCGCGGCTCCGAGCCTTTCCGACCTCGACCTCGATGAGGCTTCCGACGAGCTTGGCGACACGATGGATGAACTGACCGATGCAATCGATCAGCTGAAGGATGGTTCCGGCGCACTGGATGACGCTGTGGGCACACTTGTCGAAAGCCTTGACACGTTTGCTTCAAGTTACAGCCAGTTCGATGCCGGCGTGGACAGCGCTTTGAACGGCACACAGACCCTTGCAAACGGCACGGAAAACCTGCTTGAAAACGCACAGCTCTTGGCAACGAAGACCGGCGAGCTTTCCCTCGGCGCTATTCAGCTGCAGAACAGTACCGCACAGCTTGCGGGCGTCATGAATCAGCAGCTTGTCCCGGGCCTTGTAGAGGCTTCCGAAAAGAAGACCGCGCTTGAAGACAAAATGACCGAGCTTTCCGGCAAGCTGGAGACCGTTGAAATCCCGGATATGACAGCACTCAAAGCACAGCTCGGCGCAGGCGCTGAACAGGTCTTCGATGGCGCGGCGAGCGGCGCAGCGAAAGCGGCTTCCGAAGCTGCTGCAAGCAACGCGGCAACAGTTGCTTCTCAGAAGACGGCGGAAGAGATCAAGGGTAACGTGCAGGCGGCTTCTTCCTCTGAAGATGTCACAAATGCAGCCGCAGCCCTTACGACACAGCTTTATCAGGACGGTTATTCCGCAGGTTATCAGGCTTCACAAGCTTATGTGGATTCGGTGAAGGCGGTTTTAGACAATGGCGATCTTCACTTTACAGAGGAACAGAAAGAGGCTATTTTGGCTACGCTTCCACAGGCAGAGCAGGCTTCTACCCCGAGCGCCGAAGTCATCAGTAACGGAACCGCGCAGGTTTCTGGCATGGTCGAGAAGATTGCTTCCGACATCGATCCCAACGCCATCGCATCGGCCGTCGGCCCGAAGGTTGCGGAACAGGTTGCCCCGATTGTTACAGAAGAAGTAACGTCTTCCGAGAAACTTGCGGCGGCAAAGCAGAGCGCTGTGCAGCAGGTTGCAGCGGCAATTCCGGACATTAACACCGATGAGCTCAAGAGTTTGATGGGTGAATTCAAAGACCTCTCCTCGCAGGCAGGCGAAATGATGGACAGTGTTGATACGCTGACCGGCGCGCTGTATAACGCAGAGAATCCGGCAGATACCGACACGGTTGTCGGTGCGGCTAACGCGATTTCCGACGGTGCTGCAAAGCTTGGCAGCGGTGCTTCTCAGCTTGCAACCGGCACCTCTGCATTCGCAACCGGCGTAGGCACGCTCGATGCAGGCACCAACCAACTGCTCGGCGGCATGGAGACGCTCTCCTCCTCCAGCAAGACCGTATCGAATGCGATCGGTCAGTTCCAGACCGGCGGCGCAGAACTTAAAGACGGCACGTCTGAACTCAGCGACGGCATGACAGAGTTCTCCGATACAATCAATGATAAGCTCGACGGCCTCAGCGAAATTACCGACCCGGATTCCACGCTGGCACGCGTGATTGACATCATGAAGGATCGTGCGGACAGCTTCAAGGGCTCCGGCCGCGCAGACGGTACGGATATGACCGTAAGCTACGTAATGCGCACCGCAACGGACTCGAGCAGCAACAGCACGAGCACCACGGAAGAAACCACGACCGAGACTGAAACCAAAGACAGTTTCTGGAACCGTGTGGCAAATCTCTTCTCTAAGTAATTTAAAATAAAGCAAAGGAAGCAGGAACACATCGAAAGTGCTCCTGCTTCCTTTTTATTGCTTTTTTCGGTGAAACGGTGTATGATTATCGTGTTTAAATTAGCAGAAAATGGGGTTGAAAAATGAAAAAACTATGCACGCTGTTCCTCACATTTTTGAAGATCGGCGCTTTCACGTTCGGCGGCGGCTATGCGATGGTTGCCTTGCTGGAAAATGAATTTATCGCAAAGAAAAAGTGGATTGATAAAAAAGAGTTCCTCGACATGATCGCGATTGCGGAGTCTACGCCGGGCCCGATAGCTATTAACAGCGCAACGTATATCGGTTATCACATTGCCGGTGTGCCCGGCGCGGCGACGGCCACGCTTGGGGTGTGTGTCCCTTCGTTTGTCATCATCTACCTTATTTCCCTATTCTTTGACCAGTTTTTGAGCTTGAAATTCGTTTCCTGCGCGTTCCGCGGAATTCAGGTGTGCGTTGTGTACCTCATCTTTTCCGCCGGTGTGCGCATGCTGAAAAGTCTTGAAAAGACGGCGTTCGATACCGTGCTTGTCACAGGCGTAGCGGTTTGCATGATAGCGTTTTCCGTTTTCGCTGTTTCGTTTTCGTCCATCTACTTTATTTTGCTTAGCGGTGTGGTTGGTCTTGCGGCCTACTTCATACAGCGCCTGCGTGGAAAAGGCGGTGACGTAAAATGATCTATTTTAAATTATTCCTGACCTTCCTTGAGATTGGCGCAGTGTCGTTCGGTGGCGGCTACGGCATGATCTCCCTCATCCGCGAAGCCGTGCTCTCGAATCACTGGCTCACGGAAAGCGAGTTCATCAACTTCATTGCGGTGTCCGAATCGACCCCCGGCCCGCTTGCCGTCAACATGGCGACGTTCATCGGATCTTCGCAAGGCGGCGTGTTGGGCAGTCTGCTCGCGACTTTGGGCGTGGTGCTCCCCTCGTTCGTCATTATTTTGCTCATTGCGGCAGTGTTGAGTAATCTGCTGAAATACGCCGGTGTACAGGCATTCCTCTCCGGCGTGCGTCCGTGCGTGGTGGCGCTCATTTTGGCTACGGCGCTGACGATGGGTCTCAGCACGCTATTCAGCTTTACGACCATACGAAGCGCCCCCGAAGTCGATCTGCGCGGTGTTGTGATTTTGCTGCTGCTGATTACTTTGCACTTTGGCTATAAGCACTTTAAAAAGAAAGCACCCTCGCCCATTTTGATGATCGTGCTTTCCGCCGGTCTCGGCATTTTGTTCTACGCATTTTAAATTTTGGGAAAAGAAAAGACCTCTGCTCGGGCCAAACAGTCTTGAGCGGAGGTCTTTTCTGTACAGAAAATAGCGTTTAGCCGTTATTTCGGCTGCACTTTTCGGCGTCGATCGCAAGCACGATCATCAAAACGCACAGTGCGTCTGCGGGGTCGTATATGTTCAAAAGGTACGTGTCCGTCCAGTTGAACAGCTCTTTGGAGATGCTTGCCACATCGTGACCGCTTCCGGAAACAACGGTATAATCCCACTCCAAAACGTTGCCCTCCACATGCCAGCCGTTGCATTCCACGTTGTATTTCGGCTTAAAAAGTGCAAATTCGCGGCTGATGCAACCGACATATTGGTTTTTAAAATACATTTCGAATTTCGGCATGAACGTGAAGATGCGTTCTTTTACCGTGCCGATCTCTTCACCGTAAGCGTCAAAAATTTTCAGGCAGTGTCCCCAGGAGAACTGCCCTTTGACGACATACACCGTGTTGCCGTTCTCATCGCAAATATCGTAGCTGTCGAACCATGAAAAAAAGCGCTGTTTAAACCGTAAAATCATAAAAAATCCCCTATTTCTTGCCACTGTTTTCAATCGTATAGATCACACAGACGAACCCTGCGATGACCGCGAGCAGTATGGAGCCGCTTAACCCGTCGTTCATGGCAGCGCCGAGGAATAGCCCGACTATGGCGGCCAAGATGATTACAACGGCGGAACCGATTGTTTTCATGTTCACGACAAAATCTTCTCCACGTACTTCTTTAAGCCGATTGTACCACGCTGCGTGTCGGTTTGCAATAGACTTCTGCAAAGATAAAAGAAAAGAATACGTTAAAAACAGGTTAAAAACATGAAAAATATCCACATTTTTTCGAATTTTCTATTGACATTTCCTTTGCAGTTTTATATAATCCAATTGTAAATCTGTCAAGCGCCCCGCGGTCACCCATCCTTCGGCCCGGGGTGCTATTTTTCTGAAAATAAAAAAGGCGCAGAGCCCGCTCGGAAATCCCGGCAGCCCTGCGCCTTTTGCAGTTCGGTCTTTCCTGCTTCTTCCGCCGCGTCGAACTTCGCCGCTTTCGCTTTCAGCGCTTCATAGCACGGACATAAAGCAGAAAATATTTGAAAAACATCGTTTATTGATACATTAGCCCCGGCATTTTGACTTTATCTCTTCCGTCTGTGGGCATTTTTAAATCGCCCATGAGGCAGGCGTAAGAGATGGCACTTTTGCCAAAGCGACCACGAATCTCCTCCACAGCATCCTGTACTTTTTTCATTGCCATGCGGTGCTGGACATTATCAAACAGAGTAAGCTGCTCGGCACTGCCTTTGGGCGAGAGTTCAATGGCACGGACGATGACCGCTCTGACCTTTGTGTTCCAAGAATACCGCTCTTTAAAACTCCGAAATGCGGCAGCGGCGATCTCCGAGGGAAGCTGTGTCTTGAGCGGTAGCTTACATTGATACTGTGAGCCGAACAGGTCATTGCCCCGGACATGGACTTGGACGGTAGATTGCTACCAAACAGAATTTATGAATGCAAACCTCAAAGCAGTTTGCTTCCTGCATGCTTTCTATCCTGCGGCCTGTGTCAGCACACATGCCGTTGTGCTTTGCGACATGAACGGCAGACAAACGCCGCTCTCACCTGCGCCGACCAGCAGCTCCGTGCCGCTCGGGCTGATCAGGAGAGGATACTTCTCACACAGATACACCGGGCCGTCCGTGACACCGTAGCTGTTACCGCCCACAAGCGACAAGCTGAGCGTCACATAGCTTGGCCCGTCCGGAATCGTTTGAATCGCCCAGAAACCGCTCCACATCTCCTCAATGTCGTCGCTGTCTTCGTATGTCCACTCCAGATCGACTGTACCCCCCGTCTCATCCTCGAGATAGAAGCGCAGCGAGAAATAGGCATAACGGTCGGTTTCCTCTACCCTGGTTTCTGTGATCCAGCTCATGCCTGTACTCTGCGATCCGGCAAGGCCAAGCGCGGTCATGCCTGTCCAGCCGTCAGAAAGCCAATCGGAAAATTCGGATGGGATGTCATACCAGGCATATTCCGTAAAATCGAACGAAAGATAGTCACCGGCTTCCGATGTACACGGTGCAAGATGGCTCATCGCATCAAGCGAGGGATACCATTCGCAGGTGTTCCCGTTGTTGTCGGTGATAAAGACCTGGGTGTCGGCCTCATGCGCAATGCCGTCAAGATTCGCAAAGAGCAGCACCGGTTCGCCGCTCTCTGACCGGTAGAGAACCTCTGTGACCTCATCGGTCTGTGTTTTTTCGTTCCATTGCACACGGTTGATTGCAACCGTCGCGTTCTCGTCGACCGGCACAATGCAGTACAGATGCCCCGCGCTGCCGATAATGTGCTCATCGTTGATCTCTGCGATAAAGGGGTATTCGAGGAGCATTGCCTCATTGGTTTCCTGCGGCCACGCAGGGAAACCCGCCTCAAAACCCTCGTCAAACAGACCGCCGACATAGCCGAGATACGCCGCACCAAACATTGTCGTCGGAAAATCAATCCTGTCCCGCAACCATCCAAGCGATGTCTCTGCCTGCTGTGAAAACGCGTATTGCACCGGCGGCGTGTCCACGGTCTTATCCTGTGATACAAAATCGTTCCCGTCGCTCTGTAATACAGCTTCCTCCTGTTGGCTTTCCGGAGTTTTTTTGTGGGCAGTATTTATTTTGGGTTCGTCAGGCTCCGTTTGCGTCTTCTGCGTACAGGCGCAAAGCGACAATAACAGAACCAGTGCCAACAATAGCGCGAACACGCGTCTGGGTGTTGTTTTCATAGCCACTCCTTTCAGAATTTTCCGCTTCGGCCGGAACCGCCTCCGCCGGATTCGCTGTGGCTGCTCCCGCCGCCGGAAGAGCTGCGCTCAATCTTCCGGCTGGAGGTCGTTTTATGGGTAAAATGATCTGTTTGCTCTGTAAGCTGAAGTCCCGCGGAAACATAGGCGTTAGCGGTTGCTTTTTTCGATACATTTTCCATTTTCTGCCATATCACAGCGACGATCACGACTGCTGCCAGTAGGGAAAGACCGATCACGATAAGGATCGGAATAAACAAACTCGCTCGAACCGGCTTTCCTGAGGCTGCTTTCTCCAGATAGACGCTGCATTCTTTGATGTAATCCTCAAAGCCGCCGTACCAGTCGTTTTCACCGAAGTTATCAAGGAATACCTTTTCCAGTTTCTGCTGACCATAGCTGTTGAACGCATACTCGCAGTGTGAGCCATAGCAGAACATTGCCCAGTCGCGATCATCCATGCTGAGCAGGAGCATGATCCCGTCGCGGTCCGGTCCTTCGCCCATCGTGTATTCGTGATAGATGGTATAGGTCGCCTTATAAACACCTTCAGAATGGAAGTCACGATAATCCTCCACGGTTACGATATATACACCGATGCCGTATTTTTGGGAGACGGTTTCCGCCATCTTTTCCAGCATCATATTTTCGTTTTCGCTGAGAAGTCCGGCCTCATCCGTCACATAATAAAGCTGTGCACCTGTCTGCTCGGTTGCGGATACATTCACGCAGAATACAAGTGCGATTATAAACGTCAGCAGGAGACAGCGTATTCTCTCTTTCATTTTTCCGCCCTCCCTAGTGTGCCAAAAGCAGCAGCGCAGTCACGCCGATGGCGCTGAGTGACGCCGCGATTGCTGCAAACAAACCGACAACCCGCTTCGTGCTGACAGGAAGGTTGCCTACCAACTTACCTGTCTGACCATTCATGGCAAAAAGGAAATCTTTTCCTTCCCACTTTGTATTCAAGATCCAGACGGGAAGCAACGCGTAATGCACTTTGCCGCGCTTCAAACAGATGTCTCGGCTCGTTTCATTGCAGGTGGTGTAATTCGAAACCGTGCTTTCCAGCGCAGACACCAGCGAACCCGCGCAGCGCTTGTCTGCCCGCTCCCGGCTGTTTTCAACGCTCACATCATATTTGTCTGCCAGAAATCCGGGCAGATATGCCGTGGAAAACGGCTTTAAGTCTGTATAGTCATACGGTTCGATGGAATCCATGTAGTCATCCGGCATTTTGCTCGACGCATCCACCGGGATTTTCTCAAAGCCAATAGAACCGGCGCGGCGCACATCATAGTGGCTTGTCTCCGTGATTTCATAATCTCCCGAGGTGTACTTATGTACAGTGGTAGCATGGAACTGCACGCTTCCGCTGGCCGCACCGTCATACATCCAGAAGGGTACATACACGCCTTTGACCTCCTCAAGATGATTGGACTTGGAGAACGTTGACGGCAACAGCGGCTTTTTGCGATAGTGTTTCTTCAGCGCCTTGATGGCATCCTCCTTGCTCAGCTTAAAAGGAAGCACAAAATCAGGTTTCAAAACGCCGGCGAACTGACCCGGAAGCACCGACGGATTTCCGCAGTATGGGCAGGACGTAGCCGCAGTCGTTGCGTCGCAGAGCAGCTCCGCACCGCACGACGGGCAGCTGTAAGCCTTCATGTCAGCCGCGTCCGTGCCCCAGTCCTCGTTCAGGCCGGAAGTGTCCCAGTCAGAGCCGCCTGCGGCGGCCTTTTGTTTTTCCGCTTCGGCAGCTTTTTGAGCCGCTTCTGTTTCTTCCTGCTTTTGCGCCGCTTCCGCTGCTTTTGTTTCTTTTTCCGCATAGAGCGCTTCAATTTCTGCGACATCGAAGCTTGAGCCGCAGTAATCGCACTCCAGCCTGCCGGATTCTCCTACAAAATGGAGCGGTCCCGTGCAGGCGGGACATTGATAATTTGTGATTTGTGTTGCCATCTAAGTTCCTCACTTCCCAGTTGGCGTTACAGCCCGCAAGCGCAGTCCGTAGTGCCGAACACAGTTATAACCGCATTTTCCGGATATGTCCCGCAAACTCACTGTTTGTGATAAATTGCATCCGTGTCCTTTATGACGTTTTCTTCCGAATCGTACAAGATGCGCATATCAGCCGCTGTACGGTCACTGTTGACAAGTATAACGGTAATCAGCTTTTCAGCCTTTTCTGCAGTTTCGTCGTAAACGCAGTTTGCATCGCAACCAAAGTCAAAGCTCTTTGTCCGGAACGCGGACTCGGCAAAAATGCTCCAGCTGTACCATTCTTCTGTCTCGTTGTTCCACCACATAGCACAACAGTTCATACCGCTTTTGTCCTCATTTGCGACAAACTCATATTTTTGCAGGCCGTCCTCCGTAACCCACGTGCCTTCCAGCAACGCAAAGACCTCCTGTGCTTCCTTTTGGCTTTCGGCTTTTCTGTCGGCTTCCGCTTGCAGCTCGGCCGCACTGTAATACGCTTCGCGGTCTCCCGTTTCGCTCCAGCCTTCATCGTACCAAAACACGTCTGCCAGCCATGCAAACTGCGAGGAGTCCAGATAACGCAGACGATAGATGATATCGTGCGCCCTGTCCTCGATTGTCAGCCCGCTGATCTTTTCGGCAAAATCCGCCTGAACGGTCAGAACACCGTTTCGGAACGAATGGTCGAACTGATCGCCCAAATCCTCAAAATTCGCGTCGTAGCAGCGGATGGGATTGTCCTTGAACTGCACGCCGCGATAATAGAGCCTCATCGTCCCTTGGCTGTAAATGGTTTTTGTAATGTGAAAATCGTCAAAAAGGACCGATGTTTCCGGGTACGGATAGGTGCATCCGTCGACCTGACCGCAGGAGGTCAGACCGAGCAGGCTCATACCCAGACCTGCTGCGATGAGGAGCGCTTTGAACTTCACCGCATCACCCCCCCGTTTTTTCGCGAATAATCGGATTCTCCCGCTCCAAATTGGAGCGGGAGCCGTTTTTTATTGGAACGTCATATTGTTGAGAATGATATCCGGCATCGTTCCCGGTACACAGTCCATATCCCGAAGGCCGATGGAAAGGGCGCGGTTGTCGTCAAGCTGCGCGATATACTGAATCCATTCGTAGCCGATGTACTTATAGGTGCGGCCACGGAAGGTGATGCCGCCAATCACGCGGTCCTCGATATCCTTGTAGTTTTCGAATTTGTCCTTGTAGGAATCAAATTTTTCAACGTTCTCTCTTATCTCAAACTGGATGGCGCCCGCGCCAAACGCTGTGGGATCGTCGTTTTCCACCAAGCAGCGCCCACTATCATCGAACGACCAGCCGGATACCGGGATCTTCGTCATGATCTTGACCTTAACATCGTCTTTTGCAAACTGGGCGATTTCCGCGGAGAAGTCCTTCATCTCGGCGTTTGCAGACGCTGCCTTGTTCGCCTCGGCGGCCTCGGCCTTCACGATGTCCAGATACTTTTCTATGGCTTCTGTGCCGGAGAAGCCGCTGGTGTTGTACGCACTCACCGTATAAACGCCCGACTCGTTCTCCTTAAAATTGACGTAGATGAAATGGGAGTCATCGTCCTTGGATATCCATTTGTAGTAGCGGTAGTTTGCCTTCATGTGGTCGCTGTACTCTTCCTTGACAAACTCGCCTTCTACGCCGAAGTAGGCAACGATATCATCATAGGTTGCGTCAAAAATATTATTATTGACCTCGTTCATCCAAACGTAGCCCTTCTGTACCTGCTCTTCGGTCACGATGCCGTTTCCGCCGGGAGCTGCCGCATTCGTCTGGTTGGTCGGAGCATTCCCCTCCGAAACACCTTCTCCGATGGCATCCGGCATAGACTTGCCTGCGTCAATCAGAGGCAGATACCAGTCGTTATACCGGTAGGGATACGCATCTTCCTCCATGTCTTTCCAATAAAGGCCCCACGGGCGCAGATAAATGTCATAGTGGAATTCGTCATCGCCATCTTCATAGTCGCCGCTGATCCAGATCATATCATCGTAGTCCAAAAGGCCGGGGTCAACGATCCAGTCGGCATGCTCCAGTGTTACGTTTGTAAACCAGCCACCCTCGGACATCACCGTACCGTGCTCGCCAGTTCCAGATTCGCTCAGACTGACCTGCGCGGAAGCCATAGGTTTGGATCTCGTGTAGTCCTCATCCCAAAGCTCGATTGTGCCTGTGTAGTCTGTGTCTAAATCAATGACGCCGCAGACATCCCACCAGTTGCCTTCCATGCTTTCATAATCGCCGTAGCAACCGCTCATCTTCCACCAGCCGTACCATTCGCCGTTCCACCAATCGAGCAATGTGTCTCCGGTCGTATTGGTGGTTTCCGGTTCCGTATGGGAGACCGTTTCCCGGCTAAGCGTAGCCGGGTCAACGGTGATTGTACCTTTTTTGCTGCCGAGAAATTCCTCAAAGGTCGCTTTGACTTCACTGGTCGTGTCTTTTAGCACGAAGGCCGTCCGCACTTCCAGCGTTGCACCCGGCGCAACATCCGTAAACTGATCGCTCACTACGGTTTCAAGGTTCTCATAATCCGTGATAATAGATGCAGCTTCCAGTTCTACACCGTTTTGCATAACCGTCTCATCGACACTCCAGAGATATGAGGCGTTTTCCTTGCTGTTGTTTGTGAAGTCCAGTGTCAGAACGATTGCGTCGTTTCCGTCCGAATCTTCCATGATGCATGCGCCCTTGTAGAGCAGCTCATAGTCACCGAGCTTGATTAAATTGGAGTCTTTCCCCTCCTTATCCTTTCCGCAGGCGGTGAGGCCGCTGAGCAGCATCAGTGCCGTAAGAATCAGGCATAGAAGCTTGGTCTTCGTCTGTTTCATAATTTCCTCCCAATATCCTTCAGGGTTGCACAAATCTGCCGATCAGCAGAAAACAACATATAATCCCGGCAAAAAACAGCCGTGCCTACCTGAGACATTTTTTCTTATTTCTTTTCGCGCCGGATAAGATTTCCGTCCTTGTCGGTAAACTTACCGCAAAGAATCTTGATAAAGTCGACAAGGTATCCGATGCCGAACAGACCGGCCGTCAGCGTGTAGAGAATGCCTGTGCCAATCTTACCGACATAGTAGCGGTGGACACCAAGACCGCCAAGGAAGAAGCAAAGCAGGAACGTTGTCATCCAGTCCTTCGTTTCGACCGGAACCTCCGGCGCAACATAGTCCTCTACTGCCTCACCGTTCAAAATCTTCTTCACGGTTTCCGTCACGGTGTCAATATAGGCGCCACGCTCCGTTGCAAGACCGACCGTCGCACCCTTGAGACCCTTGCGCAGTGCGCTGTTCTTATCAACGCGCATACCGCCAACCGACATCTTAGCCTCCGTAATGACCGGCTGAATCCAGATGTGTGTGCCATCCTTGAGGTAAAGCCAGAGGCCAACGTCCACATTTGGTTCTTTCTCAAACGAGATGCGCTGTCCGGGAACGCCGCCTTTGATCTGGAATGGCATCTGGAACGCTGCTCTGCGCGCATTGAGTTTCTGCATGATTTCTTCCAGTGTGGTAGAATAAGGAAGATCAAATTCACGGGGACTGGTAGCGAATGCAACGTCTTTCATGCTGCCTGTAAGGTTATTCATCGTTTTTTCTCCTTTCTAAAAGGTCAGAGGGCGGATAGTGTTAATGGTAAGCTGCACGGCTATTTTTTCGTAAAGGTGCCGCTGATGCCGTAGCCGGAATTCTCATTCATGGTAAGGCTGTTTCCATCTACGGAGAATGTATAAGTAGATGGATCACTCCATGCCTCCAGTGTCACCGTAAGCTGATCACCTTCAATGGTGTACGTACCGTCCTGTTTCATATAAGCATTTTCCATGGTGCATTTGCCGCTTCCGTTGAATGTCCATGTGATCGTACCGTCTGCGCCAAGTTCGGCGGACCATGTTCCGGCTAACGCATCCTTGCTACCACAGGCAGAAAGTGTTAAAAGCGTAACCACAATCAGAAGCAATGCTACAAACTTTTTCATTATTTTGTCCTTCTTTCTTTAATTATCATTTGATGGATATTTATCCTCTTACCGCGCCACCGCAATATTCACAACAGCCGTTCACGTCCGGTGTGGTCGTTGCGCCGCAGTAGGGACAGGTGACTGCCGTTTTAGGTGCGGCCTCCTGTTCAATCTGCTGGCGCACATCCTTGCGGACCTGCGTCAGAACCTGCCGGATTTCCTCGCCGAGCTTTTTGCAATTGCGGTACTCAACGTTAGTCTCCGGATTGTATCGGGTCGTCATCCCCGGTCGCATTGCGGGAGGCGGTGTAATATCTACGGAATCGGAATTGATCTTGAAGCGTATTTCGTCAAAGTAATCGTTGTTGACGAATATGGTGATGTAGAAATCATAGGAGTATTCATACCGCGGGGGATTGTAGCTAATCTCCCTACCCTCCTTATCCTCACGCTTAAGCTCCGTGCGGCTCTCGTCAATGTCGAGGTTACAGCCGGTCACGTCTGCAAAATCCAAAACATCCGGGTTGGCTTCCACGAGATTTCTGGCACGTGTCACCATGAATTTTCCCGCGTCCTCGTCAAGAAGCACCTTGGTGTCCGCGCCGAGCGTTCTGGTTGTGTGGAATGCCGCGACCTTTTTCTGGTTTTCTTCCCTGTAATCAAGCTGTGCCTTGATTTCCTCAACAGTGCTGTTGCGTCGATCAGAGAACCAAGGGGAAAGCTTTTGGGCGCAGTTTTTGCAGAGATTGCCGTTTTCAAGCTTGCGGTTGCCAAGTAACCCTATTTTTTCTCCGCAAATATCGCAATATTTTTTATCAAACAGTCCCATATGTATCAAACTCCTTTGTGTATGCTACTTGAATTATACGGTTACTGCGTGTCTGCCTTGGAATTGAGTACCGCACCGTAGATATATAAGGCCGGAATAGCTATTCCTGTCAGGACGCTTACGACATTAAACTCGCCGCCGTTGACCAGACTCATCACAATGCTCAATACGCTGAATACGGCTACAATCGCGCCCCACACGATGAGCTTTCCTGCTTTTTCGCTGCGCTTACTGTGCTTAATGCCTTTGATTCCGGCAATCATCTGGCAAATTCCTCCGACCAGCGTCAGGAACAACGCCGCCCAATATGGAAATGTCAGACCGGATTCCGCACCGAGTCCCGCCGCCAATACACCCAGTCCACCGACAAGAACACCCGCAATGATGGAAAATACTGCGGCAATGATCATCAGAATTCCGGTAACCTTCAAAAATTTATGTCCTTTCATGGTAAATCCTCCTGTTACAATAAATCGTATGGTTCGTTTTTATTCTTTCGCAGGGTGTTTGGCCCCACATTCTGCACAAAATGTACGACTGCCGTTTGGCATACCTCGCATTACTCCGTTTCAAGGTTTGACGCGGCATAAGCTTCTTCGGCAATACTCAGCACCAAGGTCTCCAGCGCTTCTGCATGGCTGCCGCTGAACTTTTGAATCTCGTTCCCGTCATCGGTGCGCCAAATGACCCGGATTTCGCTGTCGGTTTCGTCCTGGACATTTGGAGACGGCTTTCGGTACGCTGGCAGATCCGACTCTGCCAGCATATTCTGAAGTTCAAACCATTGCACCCACGTAAGCTGCCAAGGGATTGGGTTGGAAAACGCATCCGTTTCGCTTTCTCTCATCTCGTCGCCGGATTGGTCCGGAAACCGGCCGGTCAGCAGAGGCATATCCTTCTCCCGGTAGAATTTCAGTGAAAAGCAGCTGTAAAAATTCCTGTGGTTCTGTCGCCACTCAAATTCCACCAGATCTTTTCCTGCTCTGTATGTATCCGGGTTTTCCATCCTACCTCCATCTTGAATCCGGCTATCGACAAAATACCGATACAGTGATACGCCCGCCAGTGCGATAAACACAACCGTCGACACGATGGTCAGAGCGATTATGGATGCTTTTTTCACTTCAAATCCCCGTCGTCAAACGGATCGCCGCATTCCGGGCAGAACTTGGGCGGGTGTGTCGGGTCAGCCGGCTCCCAGCCGCATTTGTCGCATTTGTACTGCGGAACACCGGCCGGTTTCGGCTTGCCGCATTCAGCGCAAAACTTTCCTTTGTTCACCGCACCGCAGCTACACGTCCAGCCGTTTGCCTGCGATTCCGGCTTTTTGGTGCCGCATTCCGGGCAGAATTTTCCGCTTGCCGTCGCGCCGCACTGCGGGCATTTCCAGCTTTCGGCGGCAGGCTTTGGTTCCGGCTTTTTACTGCCACAGTTCGGGCAGAATTTTCCGGTGATACCGCTCTGTCCACACGAACAGTTCCATCCTTCAGCAGCTGCCGGAGCCGGAGCAGGCTGCGCTGCTTGCTGCTGTGCGCCCATCTGATAGAGATTCTGCGCGTTCATGCCGCCCGCCTGACCTGCCATGTTCATGCCCATAAACGCCATTGCGGGGCCTGCATTCTGATTCGACGCCGCAGATTGCATCGCGGAAGCCTGTGCGCCGACAAGATAGGCTGCCGCTCTCGTCGGATCCATAAACGCCGCATTACGCTGCAGCTCCTTAATCATCTGCTCATCCTCTTCGCTCGCCTTGACCGACGAAACGCCAAAGGAAACGATCTCAAGTCCACGCAGGTAGCGCCATTTTCCGGATAAAACTTCATTCAATGCCTCGGCCAGTTCCATTGTATGACCGGGTAGCGCGGAATAGCGGATTCCCATGTCGGAAATCTTCGCAAACGCGGGCTGAAGCGCCGTCAAAAGCTCGGTTTTCAGCTGTCCGTCCAGACGGTCGCGGGTATAGTCTTCACTGACGTTGCCGCATACGTTCGTGTAGAACAGAATCGGATCACTGATTCGGTAACTGTATTCGCCGAAGCAACGAATGGCGATGTCAATGTCAATGCCCGCGCGCTGGTCGACAACGCGGAACGGCACCGGAGAGGGCGTGCCGTACTTATTGCCAATGAGCTCTTTCGTGTTAAAATAGTAGACACGCTGATCTTTGGGCGGCTCGCCGCCGAAAGTAAAGCGTTTGCCGATATTCTTGAACGTGTCTAAGATGCTGGTTCCCAACTCACCGGAGAAGATCGTCGGCTCCGTCGAGCTGTCATAGACAAACTCACCCGGCACGGCGCAAAGCTCCGCAACCTTGCCCTGATCAACAATGATCATACACTGTCCGTCCGCCACCGCAACGACGGAACCGTTCGAGATGATGTTTTCGCTTCCCTTTGTGTTGCTGCTGCGCCCGGAAACGCGCCGCTGTCCCTTGACCGCCATAACGTTTTCCGGAATTGATTCACAGTAAAAATACTCTTTCCATTGGTCGGCCATTACGCCGCCGGCCGCACCCAATGCTGCTTTAATGAGTCCCATTTTCTGTACTCCCTTTCTTTACTTACTATGCCCACGGATCTTCTGCCGCGGGAATACGGATGCCGCTGAGAATACTGGAATATTCCCAGAGGAACCATTCGCCGGTCGAAGCCTTCTGCCGCAATTTCATGGGACGCGGTGAATCCGCGCCGGACGTTTTAAGAAACACGCGCATATAGCCCGGCTCTATATCCTGAGGTCTGGGGTCTGCCAGCACGTTCAGCGTGTATGGCACGCACGGCTGATACCCATTTTCCGGCGTTGCGCCTTCAAAATATGCAAGCGGCAGATAGACCTTGCCGCGCAATCGGTCGCGCAGAAACTGACAGTCATACGGTGTCATGGGCTTAGGACCGCGTAGAAGGTTCATCGCAGCAACGCCTGCATCTTTGTCCCTGTCAAACAGCGCCAATGCACACAGAAACAGTGCACAGATATGTTCCGGTTGCCGCCCTTTAGCGGCAAGAATTTCAAATTCCTGCAAATTTTCCGGAATTTTCTGAATTACAACCTGCAACATAACCACTCCTTTCTAAATATGTATATCAATCACACCTGTGAAATAGATCTGTAATCCCAGCGTGTAATAGAATTATCAAGCTACCAATCTTTCATGAACGGTCGCTCATTGGCGGGACGCGCTGTACGATGAGCTAACCTCTTCACTATCCGGAAAGAATATCCGTTAAACCTGTCTTTTTTTCTTTCTCCAAACGAGTAGAAAAACGACGACAGCAACAATCAAAAGCGTTGGCACAAGTGTGCATACAAGGATTGTTCCCACGGAGAAGCTGCGTTCTGCCGCCTGCACATTGTTCTTTTCGTTCTTTTGAGGAACATCTTTACCGACAGCGTTCTCACCAAATCCGCTCTTTTCGCCCCTATCTCCATTCTTTCCGTCGCTATCCTCTGTCCCCGAAATTGATGCGCCGGGTGAAGCCGTAGGCGAAATACCCGGCGAGGCCGAGGCAGCTGCATTAGGCGACGCCGTGGGCGAGGCTGTGGCGGATGTGTGTGGTGAAGCCGTAGGCGTGACCTTCGGCGTAGGCGTGACCTTCGGCGTAGGCGTAACCTTCGGTGTAGACGTAACCTTCGGCGTAGGCGTAACCTTCGGCGTGGCTGTGGCGGATGTGCGTGGTGGAGCCGTAGGCGCCGGAGTCGGTGTTGTGCTCGGAGCCGCAGTCGTTCCCGGCTTGAGCTTGGGAATTGGCTTTGTGCGTATCGTGCCGCACATATTGCACATCCATTGCATAACGCCCTCTTGGCTTGTTGTCGGTTGTGCGATCACTTTCCCGGCGTCCCAATTGTGATCCGTCTTGGCAATCGGTTTTGTCTCCGTTACACTGCATTGCGTACACTCCCGCTTTTGGATGCCGGTCTCCATGCAGGTAGGCTGCGTTGTGGTGAACCACGCGCCGAATTTATGTCCCGTCTTGGGGATCCCGCGGCTCTCCGTCGCACCGCAGGTTGCGCACTCCCGCTTCTGCATGCCTTCCTCCGTGCAGGTGGCCTGCGTTGTGGTGAACCACGCGCCGAAGCTGTGCCCCTTGGCGGGCGTCGTGGTGGTCCCCCCATCCGCGCCGCAGTCGTCGCAGACAAATTCGGTATATCCCGGCGTGGTGCATGTAGCAAATACTCGCTTCCAGACGACCCAGAAGTGACCCGTGGCAGGTTCTGTGGAGCGCCCCTGGCTCGCAGGGCAATTCCGGCAGTAGGTGTAGTATTCTCCTGCCGTGGTGCAGGTAGGCTCTTTTGTATAGTACTTATACCAGCTGTGGCCCGTTGCCGGCGCGAGCTCTGGATACCACTTGTTGCATGTACTGCAATAGGCTCGCTTCTCGCCGGCTTTTGTGCAGGTGGGCTCTTTGCCAGGAACGATCTCCCACGGCCCGAATTCGTGGGGCACGATGTCGCCGATGGAAAAGGCGCAGCTCCACCTGCAGACGGTACATTCCAGTACGTAGTATCCTCCCTCCAGGCAGGTTGGCTTTTTCTCCTCGGTCTGTATAACGTTTTCATGGTGTTCCGGATTATTGTCGTCCGGCGAGCACGCAAGCGCGGTAATCGCGGACAGCGCCGCCATGAGCGCAAATACCAGAAATATCAGAATCAATCGCAGTAGTTTTTTCATTTCTCACCCATCCTTTCAAAGCGTGTCAATTACGCCCGCGAGGTAAGTCGGCGATACCGATGCATAAATAAAATTATCAACCAACTGATCCTTTACCGCCTGCCGCACTTCGGAGGCAAGCAGTTTATCCGCGTCCTCATCCACCAAAAGCAGAACCTTACACGTCCAACCGAGTTGCTTTACGGCACTGCAGATCTTGAGTCTCTCACTCAGCTTCCAGATTCCCTGTCGGATGACCTCCATCACCAACACATTGGCACGGCAGGTCCGGCACAACGCCAGCGTTTTTTCCGGCTTTGAAGAACGGTAGATAAGGAAATCCGGGTCGCATCCCGAAAGTGATTGCATGACCGCCTCCGACAGAAGTCCGCCCTTCATATCCAATACAATTCTTCGCATCTGTGCTTTTCCACCGCCTTTCTCTTCCTTTGAATCCTTCATCTATATTTTAGCCGTTATCTTCCATTTCCGCCCCCGCCAATTGGATAGGATTTGTAATTATTTTCCGTTGCAAAGCGAAATTTTGTCACAGTTCTCTGTATAAAGAGGACAAAACGTGTTGCCTTTTGTCTATCCGCATGATATACTATCCATATAAATATACTAATTTTTTGGGGGCATGCGGCATGAGCAAAACGACGAAAAGAAGCCTTTTGTACGCCTTGGGCTTGCTGGTGCTCATTGCGTTTGCCATGTGGCTCCGATATGCAAGCCGGAATTATTTTCATTCTCCGGCTGTCAACTACTTGCGAAGCGCAATCTATTTGTTTTTGTTCGGCGTGTGGTGCTACTCTCTTTGGGCACGCATCGTACAGGTGCAGGTGCGGCACTACATGCTGGCGATTTCGGCGCTGATGGTGCTGTGGATTCTGCTGCGCTCAATCAAGTTTTCCATTGATAACATGGATGCAGAACGCCTGCTGTGGTATTTCTATTATTTTCCGATGCTGTTTATCCCCATGCTGTCGGTCTTCGTTTCCCAGTCGCTGGGCAAGGGAGAGGACTTCCGTCTGCCGCGATGGACAAAACTTCTGTATCTTCCGACATTGCTGCTGCTTTTGCTCGTTCTGACCAATGATCTGCATCAGCAGGTATTTTCTTTCCCGTCCGGCATTTTATCGGACCGGGAGTATCGGTATGAGGTCGGTTTTTTCTTCGTGCTGGGCTGGGAAGTTCTGTGCGCAGGGTTTGCGTTTCTTTCGATGGTGAAAAACTGTCGTATCCCGCATAGCAGGAAAATTCGCTGGCTGCCGTTGGTTCCGTTTGCGCTTTCGCTGGTATATGTTTATGCGTATGCCCAAAATGTCTATTGGGTCTGGGTGCTCGCGGGCGATATGACCGTGTCACAGTGCCTGATTTTTGCAAGCATCCTTGAATGCTGCATTCAAAGCGGACTGATTCATTCCAACCTCGGGTACGATGAGCTCTTTGAAGCGACGAGCCTGCCTGTTCAGATTACCGATCAAGCGTTCTGCTCCAAATATGTATCTGCCGCCATGCAGGGGACTTTGCCGCAAAGTAAGCTAAGGCATATACAGCAGGATACCGTCTATCTGGATGACGATACACTTTTGAAACGGCATAAGTTGCGCCGCGGCTGGGTATTCTGGAAGGAGGACATCTCAGCGCTGAGTCAGGTTCAAAAGAAACTGGAATTGACACGAGATGAGTTGCATGACACCGGCGACGTTTTGGCGGCGGAGAATGCACAGCATGCAAGATGGTTGAAGCTGACGGAGCAAAACCGCTTGTATGATATGATGGAGGCACAGATTGATCGGCAGATCGCGATGCTGTGGGATCTGCTGGCTGAATTGCAGAAAACGGAGGACCAAAATCGAGCCAGGCGTTTGCTCGGGCAGGTCATCATTATCGGAACCTACATCAAACGCAGAAGCAACCTGATTTTTGTCGGCGCACAGCGCGGTGCGATCAGTGTGCAGGAACTTCGGTTGTGCCTCAATGAATCTTCCGAGAATATCTGTGTTTATGGCGCCGACTGTAAGGCAATTGTCAAGGGGGATGACCAGCTTACCCTCGAACAGGCGACGCAGATCTACGACCTGTTCGAGGCCGTCGTGGAAACGGAACTGGAATCCCTTCGTGCAATGCTGATCTCCATAGATGTCGGTGCGCAGGTAGAAGTATCTTTTTGTGTTTCAGCGGCAGAGCCACTCTGCGGGCTGCGCGCGCATTTTCAAGGTTTGGAATGGGAGCAGGATGAGGACGGGCTGCAATATGTGACGCGGAAGCTGGAAAGATCGAGGAGGTAAAGGCGCATGGATAGGATCAAGGAAAGTTTTGACAGTCTCCCCATCGCGGCCTGCTTTTTCGATAAAAACGGCGTGGTGCGGCTCATCAACCGCCGGATGCTTGCCATTACGAACTGGCTGCAAAAAGGCGGTATACAGTCGCTGGCAGAGATGCAAAGCGCCCTGCAGGCGCCGCCGGCAAGTGTGTGCTGTCTGGATCCGCACCTTCGGATTTACCGCTTTCCGGACGGAACAGCGCTGCGCTTTGCGCAGGAGCAGATCACAACAAAAGCAGGTGCCCGATATACACAAATCACTGCCGCAGACGTTACGGAGCTGATTCAGAAGCAGAACCAGCTAAAAGCGGAAAATGCGAAGCTGGAGCAAACAAACAAGCGGCTTAGGCGGCTGCTTGCGCAGATGCCGGAGATCATCCGAGAAGAAGAGACGCTGGCCATGAAGCTGCGTGTGCACGATGACATTGGACACAGCATTCTCGCGACGCGGCGCGTGCTGCTTCAAAACACAGACCAAAAGGAAATTCGTGCAACCGCAGCGTTGTGGGAGCAGTCCATTTCAGTGCTTTACCGCTCCAGTCAGATGAGAGCGCAATCCGAACCGTTGGAAGCCGCAAAAGAACGAGCGGAAAAGCTTGGCGTCAGAGTTCTGCTGGCAGGAGATGAGCCGCGAACGCAACGTATGTGCGCACTGATTGCACTGGCAATCAGCGAATGTGCATCGAACTGTGTCCGCCACGCCGACGGAACAGAGCTGTATGTGTGCTTTTGGCAAAAGCCGGACTGCATAGCGGTCTCCCTAACCAACAACGGTGCGGCACCAAAGGGAAAAATCACAGAAGGCGGGGGTCTTTCTATGCTGCGTCAACGCATAGAAGAATCCGGCGGCAAAATGGAGATTCAGAGCGCCCCTCGCTTTAAGCTGATGCTCAGTTTGCAGGAAAAGGAGGAAGCAGCATATGAAGGTGATGATCGTTGAAGACCAGACCATGATTCGCAGTCTGTTGGAAAGCTATTTTCGCGCCGAGGACGGATACCGGATCACGGCGTCCATTCCAGGCGCGAAACAAGCAGTCGAGATGTGCAGGACAAATTCTGTCGATCTGATTTTGATGGATGTGCAAACAGAGAACCGTGAGAACGGGTTGATTGCTGTTCGCCAGATTAAAGCCATACAGCCGAAGAGTAAAATTATTGTTGTGACTTCGCTGATCGACGGCGCCGTTCTGGATGAGGCAAAGAAGGCCGGGGCCGACAGCCTGTGGTACAAGGACTCGACGCAGAAGCGCTTGATGGATGTCGTCCGGCAAACACTGGCGGGTGAACATGTTTTTCCGGACGCACCCCCGACAGTTGAGATCGGCATGGCAAAAAGCACGGAATTTACAAAGACGGAACTGAAGGTTCTGCGGCATCTGCTGCGGGGACTGTCTTACACGCGCATTGCGGCAGAGATGGGCTGCGAGATGTCAACGGTCAAATTCCATGTGTCAAATATGCTGCAAAAAACCGGGCTGGAAAACAAGCTTCAGCTTGCGCTGGCCGTCAGCGACGTCAAGCTGATTGCCGATCTGGCGGAAGAGTGATGGGATTTGATTTTCAGCTTGTGCAGCCACGCAAAAAACACGAACCCCGCCGCAGAATTGCTCTGCAGCGGGGTTCGCTTATGTGCTGAAACAGCCGAAAAGCCTTATTTCAAGCGGTTTTCGGGCATAGAAAAAGTCCACCGTAATTCTATCAAAATTACGGTGGACTTTTGGCGGAGAAGATGGGATTTGAACCCATGCGCCGGTTACCCGACCTACTCCCTTAGCAGGGGAGCCCCTTCACCACTTGGGTACTTCTCCATGGTGAATATAAAAGAAAAATGTGGCGGAGAGGAAGAGATTCGAACTCTTGGTCCCTTACGAGATCACTAGTTTTCAAGACTAGCTCCTTAAACCACTCGGACACCTCTCCATTTCAGAACAAGTGGTATTATAACACACAGAGCATGCTTTGTCAAGCACATTTTTTGTGCATTTTACAGAGCCGACTTGACTGTTATTAATTATACAAAAACTGAGTAGGTTTGTCAAGCCCATAATGGAATTTTGACCGTTTTTTTCCAAAAACAATAAAACAGCCAAAGAAAAGCGCTTGCAATGCGAAAAAAAATGCCGTATACTGTTTATGAAAAACAAAAGGAGTCGTTGTGAAAATGAGCAAGATTGAATTTGATTGCGGTAAATGGCTGCAGGAAGCCGAAGAATTTGCACTGCCCAATTGGAGCGCCCTACCCTCTATTCCCCTTTATATGGATCAGGTGATGATGTTTACAGGTGAAGCGCTGTCTCTTTTTGAACGCGATGAAAAGCAGAGTTTATTGACGAACAGTATGATCAATAATTACGTGAAAAGCGGCGTTGTGGATCATCCCGTGCACAAAAAGTACAGCAAGGAGCATCTTTCTAAGCTGATGATGGTGGGCTTGCTGAAGCAGGTGCTTTCCATTCAGGATATTGCCGTGCTGTTTTCCGGCGATGAAGACGCGGAGCAGCTTTATAAAGACTTTGCGGCGGCGCAGAGCGGCGCTTTGCACGAGACGGCAGCGGGCGTGCACCCGGAAAGTGACGCAGCGGCCTTGCGTGCAGCGGCGTTGAAGCTTGCAGCGGAAGCTACGGCGCGACAAGCGGTTGCCCAGCGCATTTTAATGGCGCTGTCCGACGAAAATAAAGCCAAGAAATAATCAAATTTGTAACGAACAAAAGCCTGCATGACACATAGAATGTTCTATTCAAAAAAGGATGAGATATGATGTGCGATTTGCAGGCTTTTCATATGCGCTCCGGCGACCGATTGCTATAAAGTGCAGCTGTTGCTCTAAAAATACGGAATGTCCTCCTCTTCCACGCGCTGTACTTCGGCAGTGACGTGAAAGGTAATTTCGGCTTTTGAGAGCTTTTCTGCGCGGCTTTCCCCCATTTCACGCCACACATTTGGCGCGGTGCGGAAAATGACTTCGCTGAGACCTGCGGCATCGGCTCCGTTTGCGTTTTTGAGATAAGCGGCGATGTGTTCCTCAGTGTAGTTGGCAAGGGCAGTCTCAAAGCGCGGAAATGCTTCGTTCCCTACGTGCTTTGCGGTATTTGTGACGGCAGAAACTTCGGCGATAACATGAATTCTGGCGGTAAACTTGGGCTGTTCTGCTGTGCCTGTGAAGATAATGTTGCTGTTTGTGCTGCGGACTTTAAGCGATACCGTGCCGAAAGCTTCGTCTTTTACGGTGAATTCGCCGCCAGAAAGTGTACCCTGCAAGGCACTAAGCCCCTGTGCTTCCGCCGGCGTGAGCACGGTGCACAGGCGGTAGCTTTGCAGAACGGCTGTGCCGACGGGCGTGGGCAAATCATCGGCGCGCAGAACGGGCAGCGCGGCAGTGGTGTTTACGCCGTAAAGACCGTTTACAAGCTGCAGCAAATTCACGCCTGCCGCGGCCCCGCTGTATTTTGCGCCGTTTGAAAGCTGCATGAAGCGTTCGGCGGTGAGATCCGTCTGTAACAGGACGCTTTCGGCGGTATCTTCTGCGAGGAAAACTTTGGCGGTCGGGCGGGAATCGTAGTGGCGGATAAAGAAATCCAGTTGTTCGGCGATACCGCTTTCTGCACATTGCATACCGAAAAGGATGGCGGCGTTGTGCGAATACAGCGGCGTGCGGCCGCTTTCGAGCGCGATTTGACTGAGCGCTTCGGGGACGGTATCGCCCTCACCGGAAAAGGTGCTCTGCCCTCTGTCCTCCGTCGTTTCGGAAGCGAGCACCGTCACGCGGCAGCCGGTTGTCGTGCGGTCTACGCCGATTGCGCTGATGAGCAAGCGCTCGTAAAGCTCCGGTGCGCAGCCCGAAGCGGTGAGCGTCAAAATGAGCGAAAGTAAAACGGATGTGAGTGTTTTTTTCATGCGGCGCGTCTCCTCTTCTTTTTGATGCAGTCGAAAAACCAAAGCAAACTCGGCAGCATAGCACCGGTCAAAACGGAAAACGGCAGCAGATACGCGGTGCGGAACACGGCCCCGACGCGTGCGGCGGAGTCTGTGAGCCATAGGGACAGAACTGCTGTCAGCGCGGCTATGAGTGCCGTCAGCCACGCGCGCGGGCGTGTCGGGATAGGGGCCATGCACACGGCGATGCAGAATAATCCGCAGGCAATACGCACGATGAGCGCCATCATGCTGATGCCGATGAAAAGCGCGTCCAGCCGCTGAATGCCGGCAATCTCCGCGATGGAAGCGAGCGTGTATGCGGGGAAAACTTGCAGCGCGGCGTACTCGCCGAGACACGAGACGATGAAAAACAGAAGCACACCCAAAAACACGGTGATGCCGCCGTTCCAAACGACAAAGCCGAGCACGCGGTGGCTTTTACCGCTTTTTGTATCCGTATTTGTAAGAAACGGCATCAAAACGGCAAACTCGGCAAGCGAAGAGCAGCGCGCTGTGAAGACAAGAAACCCCTGTACGGTTTGGCCTATGCCGTCATAGAAAAGCGGCATGAGATAATGCGGCGTGACGTTCGGCGAGACAGCGAGAAAAATCATCCCCATGCCGAGCATGAACAGCGTGAAAATGCATACCGAGGCGCGCGAGATGGTTTCTATACCGCGAATGGCACCATAAAGTGCGATGCCGAGCACGACAAGGACGATGGAAAAACGCGAAGCGACGGGGTCTGTAGTGTTGACGAGCAGCGTCAGAAAAAGCGAAAGACTGAAAATGTTCATCACTATAAAATAAAGCGCGTAAATTGCGGACATCGGTACAGAAACACCGCGGCCGCAGTGTTTCTCTGCGATTTGCAGAAGCGATGCTTCCGGGTGGCTTTTGTGCAGCACGAAAAGCGGCAGAGAAAACACCGTAAGGTACAAAAACAGCCCGAGCGAAGAGAAAATACTTTCAATCAAATTGCTGCCGCCGACAGTTTGCACATTGATCGTGATGCTGACGATGACACGTGAAAGAAACAGCATAAGGTAAAGCTGCAAAGCACTGATCTTGGTTTTCACAGGTGCTTTTCCCCCTTTCCCGCGCCGGGCATGTGTTGTACGGAGGCGTTATGACGCACTAATCGTTCCCATCCCGCGCGTACAAGCACATCCCGCATGGCGGAAAGCCGAAATGGTGCGACCGGGGCCAAAAACGGCACGGAAAAGCTTGTTTTGCCGCAAAGCTCGAATAATAAAAACGTAAAGCCTGCAAGCACGCCCCACACACCCCATATACCGCCCACCAAAATAAAAATAAGACGCAGTACAGCCATGGGCTCGTATAATTTCGGAACCGTGTACCCGGTAATGACCGTGACGGCGATGACGACGAGCGACGGTGCGCTGACGAGCCCTGCGGAAACGGCGGTCTCGCCGATGACAAGACCGCCCACGATGCCGACAGAGCTGCCGAGCGGTTTCGGTACGCGCAGTCCGGCTTCGCGCATCAGTTCATACATAAAGTAAAGCAAAATCGCTTCTAACATGACGGGAAACGGCGTACTGCGCTCTGCCTGTGCAATGGTAACGAGCAGTGTTTCCGGCAGCAGCTCCGGGTCGTGTGCGGCGATGCCGACATACAGCCCCGGCAGAAAAATCGCGAGGAAAAACGCGATGTATTTCAGCCAGCGCGTGAACGTGGCGTAAAACGGACGGCTTGCATAATCGTCGGCGGTCTGAAAGTTTTCAACGAAGAGATACGGCACGTAAAGCGCTGTGGGCGTGCCGTCTATAAGCAGCCCGATGCGCCCCTCATGCAGTTTGCCGCATAAGGTATCGGGGCGCTCGGTAAAACCTACGCGATCAAAAATCGCGGGACGCTCCAAGTAACCCGCCAAATATCCTGCTGCGAGCACGTCTTTTAGATTACATGCGGAAAGCCGCTTTTTGAGTGTGTTAATGATCTTCGGGTCCGCGATGTTTTTTAAATAGCACAGCGCAGCCGGTGTTTGGCTCTCTTCGCCAACCGTCACCTTTTCAAATTTGAGTTCGGTCGTTTTGAGACGGCGTCGTAAAAGCGAAATGTTTGTCTGGTAGGTTTCCACAAAGCCTTCGCGGGAGCCGCGCTGCATAACTTCCGTATCGGGCTCATCTACCCCGCGCGCAGCAAAGCCCTGCGTGCCGAACGCGAGCGCTGTCGGACAGTTATCGAGCAGCAGCACCGCAAAGCCGTTCATCATGCGTTCGAGCACTTCGCTGACGGTGGAAAGTTCGGCTTGCTCTACGGCGCACAGCACGTTTTCTTCGATAAACAAAAGCGTTTCTTTGCCGTTATCCATTGGAATTTTCGCGCGCATCAACGGATTTAAAATGCTCAAAGTAATGTGCTGCTTGCTGACGAGCCCGTCCATGGTGAGCAGCGCGGCCGGTACCGTGCCGACCATAAATTCGCGCTCGATATAATCCATGGCGTTTTCAAATAATCCATTTATATATGTTACATTTTCCTTTAAGTGTTCAGATAAGTTTTCCATTCGCAGTTTCCTTTCCGCATGGTTCTCCTGTGTAGATTTTACAGAAAGGCCGTATTTTATACGCCCGAAGACACATAATAGCGACGAAGATATACGGAAAGGAAAACGCCATGTTTATTTCGTTTGTGCGCACGATCATCTTGTATTTTACGATTATTTTGGCTGTTCGCGTTATGGGCAAACGGCAGATCAACCAACTGCAAACGAGTGAATTGGTCGTGACGCTGCTCATCTCCGACCTTGCGGTGATCCCGATGCAGGACAGCGGCCAGCCGCTTTTCAGCGGGCTCATCCCCATTTTGGTACTTATTGCGCTCGAGGTGCTCGTTTCGGTTTTTATGCTTAAAAGCAGCCGTTTTCACCGTTTGGTGTGCGGCAAGCCGGTCGTCATCATCAAAGATGGGCGTATCATTCAGGAAAACATGCAGGAGCTGCGCATGAGCGTAGAAGACCTTTTTGAGCAACTGCGGCAAAAGGATGTTTTTGTGCTTTCGGATGTGACATATGCCATTGTAGAGACGAACGGCACGCTGAGTGTCGTTAAAAAAGCCGCCGTCGATTACCTGCGTCCGAGCGATATGGGCGTGAAAGTGAAAGACGAGGGCCTTGAAGTCGTTGTGGTGAGCGACGGAGACCTTTCTGTGGGCTCTATGCACTTGTGCGGCAAAAATGAAGAGTGGATACACAGCATTTTAAAAAGCGAAGCCGTACCGCTTCCCGAAGTGTTTATTCTAACGGTAAACACAGCCGGACATTATACGCTCATTCGGCGGGACGGCAGCCTAAAAAAGGGAGTGAAAAAATGAAGCGCATGGCCTTTTCAATCGTTTTGGCGGTATTTGCTGTGGCGGTGTGTATCTTTGGTTACTGCAACACGGCAAGATCTGCGAATACACTGATTGTGTCCGCGGAAAATATCGATCGGCTGCTTTCCGACGGCGAAGCGGAAAAAGCCTTGGAGGAAAGCCGAAAATTGCAGGCAGACTGGGAGAAAATACACGATAAACTGTGCGTTTTCCTGCCGCACGAGCATTTGGAGCCGCTGGAAAACATTTTTGCCGTGCTGCCCTATTATATTGAGCAGGAGGAGGTGTCCTTAGCGCGCGCCGAATGCCAGATGGTGAAAAACACGGCGGAGCACATTCAAAAAACAGAGCGCATCGCATTTGAAAATGTGTTTTAAAGCAAAAAACAGCAGCCCCATATCGCGTTGGGACTGCTGCTACATAATCTGAATTTATCGGTTGCGCTCGGCCTTGATCTTATTGAGCTCGTCCATGAACGTATTGATGTCTTTGAATTCACGGTAAACGGAAGCAAAGCGAACATAGGCGACCTCGTCGACCTTCTTGAGCTTATCCATGGCATAAGTGCCGATGAGCGTGGACGGCACTTCGCGGTCGAGCGAGTTTTGCAGGAGCGTTTCAATCTCGTCTACGATGCGCTCCAGTGTTTCAAGCGGTACGGGGCGTTTTTCGCAGGCGCGCAGAAGGCCGTTCAACAGCTTGTTGCGGTCAAAAGCCTCGCGGGATTTATCTTTTTTTACAACGACCACCGGCACAGTCTCAATGACTTCATAGGTCGTAAAGCGTTTTGCGCAGTTTAAGCACTCACGGCGGCGGCGAATGCGCTCCCCCTCATCGGTTGGCCTGGAATCGATGACCTTACTTTCACTGTATCCGCAATAGGGACATTTCATGGAAAACCCTCCAAAGTTCTAACACACCAAATCTGTCTCTTAAAGTAGTGTTATTATACAACAGTTTTCGGGGAAAAATCAAGCGAAACCGTATACTTTTTTCTATTTTGACCTTAAAATCGGAAAGAAACGTCAAATCTCTGCGATTTTCGCCCGCAGGGCGTGATTTTGTCCCGGTTTTTGCTTGATTTGAAGGCTATCTTTCGGTATAATAAAACGGAATATGAACCGAGGAGAACAACTATGGCAATACTTACGGTGAACAACATAAAAAAGATGTTCGGCACCGATGTGATCATTCAGGATATTACATTTGAAGTGCAGAAAGGCGACCGTATTGGCCTTGTGGGCATTAACGGCTCCGGAAAGACGACGCTTTTCAAGGTACTGAACGGAGAATATACGGCGGACGAAGGCACCTTTACCCCGGCGCGCGAAACGTCCATCGGCTACATGGAGCAGCATGTTTGCCGCGATATGGAAAAACCGGCGTTTGACGAAGTGATGACGGTGTTCGCGCCGCTGCTCAAAATGGAAGCAGAGATAGAAGTGCTCACGACGAAAATTTCGGAAATGCCGGAAAACCTTAACGAGCTTATCGAAAAGCAGGCGGAGCTAAACGATCGTTTCATCGCAGACGGCGGCCTCACCTGCCGCAACCGTGCAAAAAGCACACTCATCGGCCTCGGCTTTGCGCCGGAGCAGATCTATGCTCCTATCGGTGTTTTGAGCGGCGGACAGAAAGCGAAAATTCAACTCGCAAAAATGCTGCTCGGCGAATCGAATTTGCTGTTGCTAGACGAGCCGACGAACCACCTTGATATTCCGTCTGTTGAATGGTTGGAGGATTTTCTGAAGAATTACAACGGCTCGTACATCGTTATTTCGCACGACCGTTATTTCCTTGATGCTGTGACGAACCGCACATTTGAGATTGAAAATACGCGTTTGACAGAATATAAGGGCAATTATACGAAATATTTGCAGCTGAAAGAAGAAAACCGCCTTGCGATGCAGCGCGTCTACGATAACACCCAGCGCGAGATCAAGCGCATTGAGGGCATCATTGAGCAGCAGAAGCGGTTCAATCAGGAGCGCAACTATGTGACGATTGCGAGCAAGCAGAAGTCCATTGACCGTTTGCAGGCGACGCTTGAAAAGCCGGAGGATGATCCGGATACCATCAAATTTCAGTTTAAGGCGAGCCAGCGCGGCGGCAATGATGTTCTGGAAGCGGAAGAGCTTGCCCTCTCATTCGGCGACCACAGGCTCTTTAAAAATGTGAATCTCGATATCAAACGCGGCGAAAAGGTGTTCCTCATCGGCCCGAACGGCTGCGGAAAAACGTCTTTGCTGAAAGTGCTGTTGCACATTTATAAGCAAACCTTCGGCGATTTCCGCTTTGGCGCGAATATCGACATCGGCTACTACGATCAGGCGCAAGGCAATTTAGATGAGAGTAAGACGGTCATCGATGAGATCTGGGATCTGCACCCCTACATGACGCAGACGCAGGTGCGTAGCGCATTGGCGGTGTTCCTTTTTAAAGGCGAAGACGTGTATAAGCCCGTGAAAGGGCTTTCCGGCGGCGAGCGTGCGCGCGTGCTGCTTTTAAAGCTGATGCTTTCCAAAGCGAACCTTTTGATCCTCGACGAACCGACGAACCACCTCGATATCGGCTCCTGCGAGGCGCTTGAAAACGCACTTTTGGGCTACGATGGCACGCTGTTCGTCGTTTCGCATGACCGTTATCTTATCAACAAGCTTGCGGATAAAATCTACTATCTCACCCCTTCCGGCACAACGCTGTACCTCGGCAACTACGACGCATATCTTGAGGCCCGTCAAAAGCAGGAAGCCGCAAAAGCCGCTGCCGAAGCGGAAAATGAAAACGCTGTGCCGAAAGCCAATACAGTCTATAAACAAAAGAAAGAGCGTGCCTCTGAAATTCGGAAGCGCCGTGCCGCACTTTCGAAATGCGAGCGCGAGATCGAAGCGGCGGAAGCGGAAATTGACACGCTGAACGAGCAGCTCTCCGACCCCGAGACGGCGAGCGATTACGAAAAAATGATGGAAATCACGAATAAGATTACTGAGCAAAAGGCGCTTGCGGACAGCCTGATGAACGACTGGACGGAGCTGACGCTTTGGCTGGAAGAAAACGACGTGTGACGAAAGGAAATTAAAATATATGATGAAAGCAAAGGTCATCACCCTCGGCTGCAAGGTGAACCAGTATGAATCGGAAGCGATGCTCTCTTCCCTTTTGCAGCACGGCTTTGCCGCAGCGGAGGACAAGGAAACGGCGGACGTCGTAATCCTCAACTCCTGCACGGTCACGGCCGAAAGTGACCGCAAGGTGCGGCAGATTTTTCGCCGCGCGAAAAAAGATAACCCGGATGCCGTTATGGTGCTGACGGGCTGCATGGCACAGGCGTTCCCGGAGGACGCAAGGCGACTGGAGGAAGCCGATATTATCCTCGGCACCTCGAACCGCAAGCGTCTGGTGCCGGATCTGCTGGCGTTTCTTTCTGCACGCCAGCGCATCATCGACATTGCGCCGCACACGAACGATGAAAAATTTGAGGATCTCAATGTGGAGAACTTTACGGGCCGCACGCGTGCATTTGTGAAGATTGAAGACGGGTGCAACCGCTTTTGCTCATACTGTATCATTCCCTATGCCCGCGGCCGTGTGCGCTCGAAGCCGCTTGAAGACCTCAAAGCGGAGCTTGCGGGGCTTGGCGCGAACGGCTACAAAGAAGTGGTGCTGACGGGCATCAACCTTTCGGCATACGGACAGGAGTTCGGTCTGCATCTGTGTGACGCCATTGAAGCGGCCTGCGCTACGCCGGGTATTGAGCGTGTGCGCCTCGGCTCCTTGGAGCCGGAGCAGCTTTCGGAAGACGTGATTCGGCGCATGGCAAAGCAGAAAAAGCTGTGCCCGCAGTTCCACCTCTCCTTGCAAAGCGGCTGTGATGCGACTTTAAAGCGCATGAACCGCCACTACACCGCAGACGAATACCGTACCATCGTGCGCAACCTGCGCGCAGCGTTTGAAAATGCTGCCATCACGACGGACATCATGGTCGGCTTCGCGGGCGAAACGGATGAAGAATTTGCGGAATCTTTGGCGTTTGCAGAAGAGATCGCATTTGCGAAAGTACACGTGTTTGCCTATTCCCGCCGCCCCGGCACCCGTGCCTATGACATGGGCGATCAGCTGACGAATGCCGTAAAGGAAGCGCGCAGCCACGAGATGATCCGCGTGACGACCGCAACGCAGCAGGCGTTTTTTAAAGCGCAAATCGGTCGCACGGAGGAAGTGCTTTTCGAGCGCGAGATTCAAAAAGGCGTTTGGGAGGGATACTCCATGAACTATACACCTGTTGCGGTGGCAAGCGGTACGTCCCTTGCGGGCGAGATTCGCTCTGTGTGCATTGAGAGCTGCACCGATACGCACTGCATGGGTGTCGTGTTGTAGAATTCACCTCGAAAGAAGTCAATTCCCTCTCTACCGGAATTCATCGAGAAATACATGTAAATAAAAACGACCGAAAGCGCTGTGCCAAGGCTTTCGGTCGTTTTTGCATATATTTAAGTTTAGAAAATCAAATTTACAAGCATGCCGGTCACGACGGAGCAGGCGTACAGCGTACCGACGATGGCAAGGTTCTCTTTTACGCGGTGGTTTGTGCGGAACAGCACGACAAGGCCCACGCCCGCACCGGCGCATAAGCCCGCCACGCAGGAGCCGAATTGCAGGCTGCCCAGCGTGAACAGCTCCGTTAAGATCACGGATGCCGCACAGTTCGGAATGAGTCCAATGAGCGCCGTCAGGAACGGTTGAAAGACGCTGCCGTTTAAAAGTAAGCCGGAAATGCGGTCTTCCCCGATAAAATAAATGGCATAGCCGAGCACGAGGTTTACGACGAGGATAAAGAGAAAAATGCTGATTGTGTGGTGCAAGGCGGAGTGCAACAGGCTGTGGTGGTCGCAGTCGCAGTTCGCGCACAGCTCCTCAAACGGCTTCTCTTTTTTAGGGTGGAAAAAGCGCTGTAAAATGAGGTCGGCCAGAAAGCCGAACACGATGCCGGAGGCGACTTTGATGAGCAGCATCGGCAAAATGTACTGCATCTGCTCCGGGTGTGAGAACAGAATCGGCAGGGCTTCATCGCTTGTGGAAAGGAACACGGCGAGCAGTGTGCCGACTGTGATGATGCGTCCGGCGTAGAAATTTGCTGCCGCCACGGAGAAGCCGCACTGCGGCACAACGCCGAGGAGCGCGCCGCCGATGGGGCCGAATTTGCCGAGCTTTTGCAGACCGCGTTCCATTTTGCTGCTTGCACGGTGCTCTAAATACTCAATGAGAAAGTACGCGGCAAACAGAAACGGCAATGTTTTTAACGAATCGATGAGTGCGTCGAGAAAGACATCCAGCATAAATAAATCCTTTCAAGGTAGAGGTAGCCCGTCGAAACGACGGGATTGCGATGCCCGAAAACACAAAAAGTGGTATACAGGCTTCGAGCCAGTATACCACAATTTTGCCGGATTGACAAGTAAAAATCAGAGCCGATTTTTACCAGATTTCTGCGTTTTTTGCGCAATGTTGGCGCACTTTTGCTGCCCGTACCTCTACAAAGCAGCCGCACAGCGCACACATGCCGTTGACTAAGTGGTCGCATGATGTGCATTTTTGCAAACGGTCTTTGTAAAGTGCATCCGGGGCTTTCTGCTCCGGGGGAATGTTTTCGATATATTCGTAGATCGAGTGAAAATAATCTGTGTCGCTGAGGTCTTTCAGCAAACACCGCCTGCAGGGAATGCGTTCCATCAGGAGACCGTGATCTCCATGACGGCACACGCCGGAATATTGAAGTGCAGGTTATTGTTTTCAAGCGTCAGCGCGTCGAAATCCGTAATCTTGACGTCTTCGGGATGGTCGAAGTCGTTGTATGCGCCGATGGAGTTTGTCAAAATGCGTGCAGATGCCGTATTGTACTTCTTGCCGGTCAGCGCACAGTCGATCGGGTACGCAGTGTCGGCGGAAATGTTCGCGAGCGTGATATGCACGACGCCGTTTTCGTCTTCCGAGGCGGAAACCGTGAGGTTCGGTACGCCGTCGTAGACCCCCTCCGTTTCGAGGTGGCTATTCAAAAGCGTTGCATCGTGATGGTGCTTATAAAGATCGAATACATGATATGTCGGCGTAAGCACCATTTTCTCTCCCTCGGTGAGGATGACGGACTGCAAAACGTTTACAAGCTGTGCGATGTTTGCCATGACGACGCGGTCACTGTGTGCATTGAAAATGTTCAGCGTTACAGCGGCGACAATGGCATCGCGCATGGTATTCTGCTGATACAGGAAGCCCGGATTCGTGCCCGGTTCCACATCGTACCATGTACCCCACTCGTCTACGACCAGGCCGACTTTGTGCTCGGGATCGTAACGGCTCATAATCTCCGTGTGGCGCGTGATAAGCTCGTCCATGTACAGTGCCTTGCGAATAGTCTCGTAATACGTGTTGGTATCAAAGCCTGTTGCAGCTGTTTTTTTCTCAAATGTGCCCGGCACAGTGTAATAGTGCAGGCTGAGGCCGTTCATGTAGTTGCCCGCAATGCGCATGACCTCTTCTGTCCAGTTGTAATCGTCGGCGATGCCCGGGCCGCAGGCAATGCGGAACACGTGGTTGTCGCCGTAATCGCGGACGTAGGTCTGGAAGCGGCGGTAGAGGTCGGCATAATAGGACGGGCGCATATTGCCGCCGCAGCCCCAGTTTTCATTGCCGACACCGAAGTATTTCACCTTCCACGGCTCGGCATGACCGTTTTTAGCGCGCAGGTCCGCCATGGGCGAAATGCCATCAAACGTCATGTACTCCATCCACTCGCTCATTTCCTGCACGGTGCCGGAGCCCACGTTGCCGTTGATGTACGGCTCGCAGCCGACCTGGCGGCAGAACTCTAAGAATTCGTGCGTGCCGAAGGTGTTATCCTCCACAACACCGCCCCAGTGCGTGTTGACCATCTTTTTGCGTGTCTCCTTGGGGCCGATGCCGTCTTTCCAGTGATATTCATCCGCAAAACAGCCGCCCGGCCAGCGTAGCACCGGCAGCTTAATAGCTTTCAGCGCTTCTACAATATCGGTTCGCATGCCGTTTACGTTTGGAATGTCGCTGTTTTCGCCAACATAAATGCCGTTATAAATACAGCGTCCGAGGTGCTCGGAAAAATTGCCGTAGATATTGCGGTTGATCTTGCTTTTCTTTTCGTCAGTATGAATGGAAAGTTTTGCCATTTTAAAAATTCCTCCACTTAAAATCGGCGATAAGCATCGCCGTGTGTATGTTCAATATAGCATACAAGAGTACGAATGTCAAGAGTTGTACGTACAAATATTTATCGGCGCGCGTCGACCGTCCAACGCTCTGTGATGACATGGTTTTCCGCGACGAGTACTTCGCTGTACAACGCCGTCGTTGGGCAGATGTGCGTCGGGATCACGTAGAAAACGTCACCGATCTTCGGACGCTCGTTTTCAAAGCCGGGCTTCATGCGCCATGTCCAGTGCTCTTCGCTTTGAAACATCGGCTCGGCGTTTTCAAGGCCGACAACTTTGCCGCGCACACCGGGCGGATCGCTTGCGATGCCCTTGCAGCCGAGGTCAAATGTGAACACGCCGGGCGCCGGGTGACTGATGACACGCGTGCAAACAGCTGCGGCGGGGATGTACGGCAGGTCAGGATAATTTTCTTTGTAGCTGCTGTCCCACAAAAACACGGTGCCGGGCGACAAAAAGATATCCGGGTTTGCGGCGTGACATGGGAACGACGGACTGCCGCCCGCGATGATCATCGGCACCTCAATGCCGTCTTCGCTGAGTGCATCGAGCACATCGGCAATGCTTTCCACCATGTCCGTCACCTCGGCTTCGCGATCCATGAGGTCGGTGGTGTGCACGTGGCCGTCATAGCAATGCAGGCCGCTGAATGGAACATTTTCGGACGGATTTTCGAGTGCTGCTTTGATGAATTCGTAAAGATGCGCCGTTTCCACGCCGGTACGGTTCATACCCATGTTGACATCCGCAAACCAGCCGAGCACAGCATTTTGCTTTTCGGCTTCGGCTTGAAGCGCATGCAGGCAGCTTAAATCATCTTCCAGCGCGTAGAAATGCGTTTTGGGGAATTCTTTTACGAGCGAGATAAACGCTTTGATATTCGGCCCGACAAGCGGGTAGGCGAGCAAAATGTGCTCTGCCCCGCATTCGGCAACCATTTTGACTTCCGCCAAAGTCGCGCATTTGAAGCGGTGAATGCCCATAGCCTTCTGCATTTCGATCATCTTTTTCATTTTGTGCGACTTCACGTGTGGCCACAGTCGCTCTGCCCCGCCGGCGATTTCAATCGTCTTGCGGGTATTTTCGAAAATTTCGTCTTTATAGTAGATCAAAGCAGGCGTTAAAATGTTCTCTACGCCTTGTATCGTATAGAGCTCAGTCTGCATTTGTGCAGTCCTCCTCAATTTTTTTATTATATTCAGTATACGCTGGTAAAATTGCCCTGTCAAGCCTTGATAAGTTCTGCATGCAGCTGTAAAATTATGCTGATTTTCTATGATTGGGAAGTATGCGTTATGATTTTGTTTCGTCATGCGCAGATTTATGACGGCACAGGCCAAAAGCCGTTTTTAGGCGATGTTTTGAGCTGTGCGAATAATTAAAAATCATATAAAAAAGCACCGCGCAAAGAGCTTTACGGTTCTCTGCGCGGTGCTTTTATGTTCTATCAAAGAAAAAACGGGTCTGCACACAAAGAAGCTGACCCGTTTTTCTGTACGAAATAGGGCTTAAACCTGCACATCTGCCGGTTCGGGCACATCGTCGTTGATGATTGACTTCTTCTTCCAACGGCCCATGCGGAACGCGATGGAGGTAAGCACGGCACCCATGACCCAGCTTATGAGCAGGGAGATGAACAGCGCATCTGCAGAGTGCATCAGTGCTGCGAGGCCGTATGCGATCGGCACACGGATAACGATGGTCGTGATGAGGGAGATCCACATTGGGGTCATCGTATCGCCCGCGCCGCGCATAACGCCGGAAAGGATCTGCGTGACGGCCATTGCAATGTAACCGATGGCGAGAATGCGCATCATATGCATGCCGGTATCAATGACGTCCGGCGTACTCGTAAACATTTCCATGAGATAACGGCCGAAGAACAGGATCAGCGCAACAAGTACCACGGAAACGGAAAGGCCGAGCTTTAAGCCGTCCTTTGTGCCCTTTTCCACGCGATCCAAACGACCTGCGCCGATGTTCTGGCCGGTGAAGGTCGTCGTTGCCGTGCCGAAGGTGAAGTTCGGCATCATGGCAAAGCCGTCCACGCGCATAACAACGGTGGAAACCGCGATGATCGTGGTACCGAAGCTGTTTGTAAGGGACTGCACGACCAGCATGGCGAGCGAGAACACCGCCTGTGTGAGACCGCTGGGCAGACCCAAACGGATGAGCTGGAACAAAAGCGCTTTTGTCGGCCACAGGGTGCGCCACGTGATGTGCAATACGTCACGCATTAAGAGCAGACGCACAAGACACAGGATGCCGGAGACTGCCTGCGAGATGATGGTTGCCCACGCAGCGCCCGCAACGCCCATTTTAAAGCCCGCGACAAACCAGATATCCAGACCAATGTTCATGCCGCATGCCACGAGCAGGAAAATGAGCGGCATGACGGAATCGCCGAGGCCGCGCAGAATGCCGGAAATAATGTTGTAATATGCGCTGCCGAGAATACCGAGGAAATTGATGATGAGATAATCACACGACATGGTGTAAATATCTTGCGGTGTTTGTAGTGCAGACATGATCGGGTGTGTAATGAGCGGGCCCACGACCATGACGAAGATGGAAACCGCAAAGGTTGCCGTGATCGCCGCACCTACAGAATGCGAAAGTCGCTTTTTGTCTTTCGCACCGAAATACTGCGACGCCATGATGCTGGCACCGACCGATACGCCCATGAACAGTACGAGCAGCAGGTTGATGATCGGGCCGCTGGCACCGATGGCGGCCAACGCGCTGTCACCCACATAATTGCCGACCACGATGGAGTCCACCGTGCTGTACAGCTGCTGCGCCAAGTTGCCGATGAGAAGCGGTGTGGAAAACCGAATGAGATTTGTCGCCGGGTTGCCCACCGTCATATCCTGCGCTCCGAAAAATGCAGAGAGCTTTCCTGCCATAATAAAGAATATCCTCCTCGCCCTGAGATATACTCGAAATTTGATGATTTTGCAAGCATATAGCCTTACAAAATTACTTGTGTTTTATTGCTTACGAATATTCTCCAAAAGATTTAACGCTTAACAGTATATCAAAAAAGGCGAAAGAGGTCAATTAAATGCAAAGAAGATAATTAAATTTTGGTATTTTGCCGAATTTAATGGTTGATTTATAGCGAAATTAGCAGACAATTTCGTCAGAGATTCATAACGCGGAACGGTGTGTGAAAATGCGCTTTTCCTCTATTTTGCGGCGAATGTATTGGCTTTTTTACAGAACGGTCATTGCCGTTCTGCACCAAACGGCGAAAAGAACGCGGCGGGCATCACAATCCAACGCAGAGCCGAGCACGGTAAACAGCAAAAGGCTGAATATGCAAAATACGGCAGCTGATAGGAGCAGCGCGGGATATGAGTTGAGTGGAAGCGGCAGAGCTTTTGCGGAAAACCACAACAGAACGAACAATACCCCGTTGCACAGGAATTTTCGGTAAGTACGCTGTGCGGGTGCATGCAGCAGCTTGTGGGACGCGTAGAAAATCATATCGTTCGCGCGATACAAAAGCGCTGCAATCGTCCCGATGAGCACGCCGTACATGCCAAGCGGCACCACAAGCAAAAGCGATATGAGAAGATTGATGACGGATTCGATGACGGAACGGTTCTGCGTTTTTTGAAAATGCCCGGCGTATTCGATGACGCGCTGCGCGGCTGCACGTCCGTTTGAGAGCAGGTACGTGCAGACAAAAAGATGCGGCAAAACGGGATCGAGATACGAAATATCCGTCACACCGACGGTGTAGAGCTTCAAAAACGGCAGAATGAACACATCCGCCGTGAGATACAGCGCAAATGTGAGCGCCATATTGTAGGTTTCAAATGCGCGGTAAAGCCGCAAAAAATGCGCGCGGTCGGTGTGATAGGTTTGCCCCAGGACGAACGACACGCTGCCGTTTATGGCGGAGACCGCCGTGCCGACCATGCCGAAAAGCATCACGTACATGGAGTAGACGCTCGTTGTTTTTAGTCCGCAGACGACAGAGAGCAGTAAAACATCGGTGTTTTGAAAGATGAGCCCGGAGATCTGGTGTACGAGCACGGCACGGTGCTGCGCGGTGGCGGTTGTATCGGGCGGCACGGCGCGGTCAAGCCAGCTATACTGTTTTTTGGCGTAGAGTGTGAGCAGTGCGGTTTGCAGTAAGCCGCACAAAAAGCAGAGCAGCTGTACGGTGATGAGCGAAAGTCCGCAAATTAGCAGTATGATTTTGCCGATGCTGATGGAAACAGTTAAAAGCAGGTTGGCGTTGATGAGCACGTATCCTCTGCCCTCTGCCTGCAAAAGCACGCGGTATTTTGCCTGAAACAGAAAGCGCACGGCTTGTCCCATGCCGCCGAGCAAAACCGTGAGCAATACGGTAAAAAACGGCAGCTCGGTTTTGATGAAAAACGGAAACAGCACTGAAAGCCCGCAAACGAGTGCGGCGTAAGCGATGCCGACTTTGGCATATTCCCGGCGAATCGTATTGAAGATACCGCTGACGGCGGCTCTGTCCTGTTCGGCGGCGGGTTTATAAAGTGCCTGCAGCGCTGCCGTGCCGATACCGCTTTCAAGCAGGTCAAGATACACAAGCGCCTGCTGTGTAGCGGAGAGCAGGCCGTTGGCTTCGGAACCGAGCTGTACGAGCACGAGCCGCGGAATGATAACGCCGAGTGCGACGGAAACAAACTGGCTGAAAAGCCCGGAAAAGGCATTGAAAAAGCACTGAAGTAGTCAATAGTTAGTAGACACAAAATTTCTTATGCCACCAGTTCTGTTCT
>ERZ825670.272-NODE-272-length-74982-cov-7.017270_pt1 | contig 74982 bp, 70 predicted proteins | sample MGYA00519929_ERZ825670 | MGnify/ENA primary metagenome ERZ825670 (study PRJEB31778, sample SAMEA3449207) | human gut metagenome | biome: human gut; feature: human-associated habitat; material: faeces | place: United Kingdom | collected 2010/2012 ...
GGGAAAATGTTACAAAAAATTTTAAAAAAATTTGAGTTCTCTGTTTTGCACAAAATTTTGTGATAGATTTAGTTAATATCAACAAAAAGATGTCATTTTAATATAAATTTAATACTCATACCCTATAATTAATATAGAAATATATAATTAGTTAGGAGTATACAAAATGAACACTATAGAAAGGTACACGCCTAATATCAAAGATGGGTTATCTACTATACAAGTAGAAAATCGTATAAAACAGGGACTTGTAAATCGACAAAACTTTGTAAAAACCAAAAGCATTGGAAGAATAATCTTAGAGAATAGTATAACACTATTTAATATCATAAATGTGATATTAGCCATTGCACTGATGTGGGCAGGTTCTTACAAAAATATGTTGTTTATAGTAGTAGTTCTAATAAATTTGATAATAGGAATAGTTCAAGAAGTTAGAGCAAAACGCACTGCAGATAGGTTATCCTTAATATCTGCGATTAAAACTACCGTTATTAGAAATGGTACAGAACAACACATTCCAACAGATAACATAGTACTAGACGATATCTTAAAGTTACAAGTTGGAAATCAAGTTACTGCCGATTGCTCCATACTCAACGGATATTGTGAAGTAAATGAAAGTTTTATAACTGGTGAAGCCAATCCAATTGCTAAAAAACAAGGCGATACTATATTAAGTGGTAGTTACATTATCAGTGGTGGAGTGTATGCCAAAGCTGAAAAAATTGCAGAAAACACTTATATATCTAGCCTTTCCAAAGAGGCAAAAAAGTTGAAAAAACATAAGTCGGAAATTATGGACTCTATAAATAAGATTATAAAATGGATATCTGTAGCAATCTTTCCAATAGGAGCAATCTTATTATATACGCAATATCAACTTTTAGGAGATATAAAATCTGCAGTAGTACAAGCTACGGCAGGGTTAATAGGTATGATTCCAGAAGGTTTAGTTCTGCTTACAAGTATGGTATTCGCAGTAAGCGTCATTAGATTGGCTAAAAACAACGTACTTGCACAAGATTTATCTTCAGTAGAAAGTCTTGCACGGGTGGACGTTCTATGTTTAGATAAGACTGGAACTCTAACTACTGGTGATATGTACCTTGAAAAGATAATCTATACTAATAAAGAGTTCGATGCTCAACTTATAGATAGTATACTATCTTCAATAGTAAGTAGTCAAAACAGTTTAAACGCCACATCAAGAGCCATTAAAGATTACACCGATAAACATACTAACATAAAATATCAAGTAGTTGATGATATTCCTTTTTCAAGTGATAGAAAATGGTCGGCTACACAACTATGTAATATGGGAACTTTTATCATGGGAGCATATGAATATATCTTTCCAAATGGAAAGTTGCAATCCACGATAGATAACTATTCAAATGAGTATAGGGTGATAACATTAGCTTACACTAAAGAGAGTATATCTAATGACATTCATGAACTAAATATAGAACCTATCGCATTAATATTACTTAAAGATACTTTACGTCCTAATATAAAAGAAACTCTTGAATACTTTAAAACTCAAGATGTAAGTATAAAGATAATATCTGGTGATAACGTAAAAACCGTATCCACCATTGCGAAAAATCTTAATTTTGCTGACGTAAAGTCTTTAGACGTGTCAAGTGTTACGAAAAGTGAGTTAAAAAATTTAGTGGAAGATGTATCGTTATTTTGCAGAGTAACTCCAGATAAGAAACGTTTGATTGTAAAATATCTAAAAGAAAAAGGTCATATAGTGGCAATGACTGGCGATGGTGTAAATGATGTCCCTGCCTTAAAAGAGGCTGATTGTAGTATAGCCATATCCAATGGTGCAGAGGCTACTAGAAATATTTCCCAATTGATACTTTTAAACTCTGAATTTTCATCTTTACCAAAGATTGTCGCAGAGGGCAGACGTTCTATAAATAATATAAAGAGGTCAGCATCTCTATTTTTAATAAAGACTACCTACTCCATACTATTAGATTTAATATTTATAATCTTAACGATGCAATATCCGTTTGTTCCGATACAACTTACTTTAATAAGTGCAATATGTATAGGAATACCATCATTTATACTAGCACTAGAACCCAATAACAATAGAGTAAATGGTTCATTTTTGAAATACATTCTAAGTAAAGCAATTCCAACGGCTTTAGATATAGTAATAACAGTTACATCTATAAGCATATTAGGAAGCACTATCTTTACAGAGTTATCTACTAAAGAAATATCATCAATATGTGTAATATCCACTGGATTTATAGGATTACTACATCTATTGCGACTTTGCAAACCATTGAACACCATGAGAACTATACTATTAATAGTATTAACCTTGTTATTTATTGGAGGTTTAACAGTATGTCATAATCTATTTTCAATAGTAGCCATATCGCAAACAGGATTTATAATGCTATTAATATCTATGATTATATCTTTTATACTGTTCTGCACGTTTCATAAGATAAGAAAACTCTTGACAGTACAAATCATATAAAAAAAGTGTGTAAGTTTATCAGCTTACACACTTTTTTAATAATTACAAATATCAATTAAGATATCGTTTTTCCTTTGCGTTTCTGTTGTTTCTTTTCCTGACGCTTACGAGCTTTTTCCGAAACTATTGGAGCTTCTTCTCCACCTCTATCAACGCAAATAGTTTCATCTTGACTTACTGGCTTGGTGTATCTGTATTCAGGATTTTCTTCGCCAGTCTGTTCATAGTATGGATTGATAACATACTTTTGAATTATTGGATAAAAATTAAAACAAACAATCAAACCAATTATAGTAGCAGGGCCTAGTATAATACAGAACTTAGCATAATCGTTAGTTATGAACACAAATATACCCACAATAACTATTAATGTACATATCAAGAAGGTAGTTAGGCTTTGTTTAGCACATACGCAAGTCAAATAGAACGAATTTTTAATAATGTTCTTAAAAGACAGGTTAGTAGTTACTATCATTAGATAAGCATAGCCACTCATGATAAATACAGTAATTCCTATAGCAATGGTGGTTATAAATGGAACGTACCAGAATTTACTTCCAGTATTCTCCACTTGCAATGGATATATATAACAACCTAAAGCAACACTTATAAATACGAACACATCTATAGCACCCATTGCAAGACCTTGCTTGAAGTTCTTTTTTAGACTTTCAATGAAATCTTCCCATAGGAAGACTGGTCTTTGTTGAGAGAAGTTTCTTAACACTTTAGTAACTCCAGCAGTTGCGGGGCCTATTAGAAATATCGTACAACAGAATAGCATATATATAGCATTTAAACCTAATAACTTCCAAAACTTATTAAAAAAGATATCAAAAAATACGAATATACGTTTCTTTTGAGGAGCATTTTTTGATATACCTGAACCTGCACTTTCATAGTCAAACAGTTTTGAAAATTTTGACAAATAAATCAATCCTTTCTAAAAGTTAGAATAGTAGTTTATTAGTAAGAGCATATGTCAAGAAAGTATCTATAATAGATGATAAAAATATAACTATAGCATACAACATAAATTTAAGATTATACTGCTTAATGTTTATCAAATCGGAAGAACGTCCGAAGATGTTGTACGCTATAGTAGTGGATTGCATTAAAGATTGCATCACTGCAAAGATTAACACTACACTAGATGTTATTGCATGAAACATAACCATAGATATTAATATTAAAATTCCTTTAGAACCATACTCTATATATATAGTACTAGCAGATGTTCCTAATGCTACGCCTCTAGTGAATATCAAAAATAGGCTTATAGGGTGCGATATTGCAGAATATCCACATAGATACAACAGTATTAAAATATAGCTAGTCCAAGATAGAGAGTTAAAAAACACATCTAATAGAGTTCTATTAGAGGTACTTTCAGTAAATCCTTGAGTTAGCACGTTACTATGTAAAGATACAAACTCACTATTAGAATACATCAACCAAACACCAAAGATTACTCCACACAAGATTAATATAAATAGTAGTATAGATATCAACTTTTTACCACTATATAGGTTGCTTTCTGGATATCTCATAAGTACACATCACCTTTTCTTTTTATACTATAGATATGTACTTTAACTTAAATTTATAACTATTTAGATAGTTCGTATGCACGTTTAGTACAACTTTCACAACATTTTTTAGTAATCTCCTCAAGATTGCCTTTGTAAAGTTCATCTAAACCTGCAAGAGTAGTTCCTCCTGGAGAAGATACCATCTTAATAAGTTCGTCCAAAGTATAGCCAGAGTCTGTAATCATCTTAGCAGAACCTATTAGCGATTGAGCAAACAATTCAGTAGCGGAATCTTTGCTGATACCATTTTCAACAGCATAATCTATAAAAGCCTTTGCGTATAGATATATAAACGCTGGACTACTTCCATTGATAGCTATAACTTCTTTCATTTTATCTGCAGTAAGAACGGCAGTTTTACCACAACTATCGAAGATACTTCTAACAAAGTTGAACTCCTCATCTGTAACTGGGGCTACTGGAGATAGTGCAGATGCTCCTTGATTTAATAGTAATGGAGTATTTGGCATAACCAATACTACTTTAGCATCTGGTATAGTTTGTGACTTTATATACTCACCAGTTATACCTGCTAATATAGATACTATTACAGTATCTTTAGTAACATAATCTTTGATAGTAGCAAGTACGCCATCTATTACTTGAGGTTTAACTGCTAAGAATACATACTTACAGTTTTCAACCACTTCTTTTTCCGAACTGCATAGAGTAGCAATATCGGAACATCTTTGAAGGCTATCAGATTTTAAATCGAAAGCATGAATTTTAACGTTATCTTTTAAAGAGCTTTCAGAAATACCTTTCATAATAGCAAAGCCCATATTACCTGTACCAATAAAACCAACATTATTCATATTAAAACAACTCCTATAAGTTTAATTATAATAATTATTATACAACAAAATACACAAAATATCAAGCGTTTTTTTATGGAATATACAACAATTTTATAATGTTTACTATATTACAATATTTTCAACTTACATGATGGTATTAATATCTAAAAAAAGGCGATACTACTATAAGTATATAAAACTATAGGAGGTATCTTAAAAATGAATAGTATAGAGTTCTTAGATATAATTAGAGTAATATTAGCATCTGTATTTTCGGTGATAGCATTGTTCTTACTTACAAAGCTAATAGGCAACAGACAGATGTCACAACTTAGTATGTTCGACTATATAAACGGAATTACAATAGGTTCTATAGCTGCCGAAATAACCTACAGTGATGAGTATATATTACCTATTATAGCAATGGTTATATATGCATTGTTTTCCATATTGGTATCGTATTGGGCTTGTAAGAGCGTAAAGTGGCGTAGATTTTTAAATGGTACTCCCCTAATTCTTTTCGATAACGGAAACTTTAAAGTAGATAGTCTTAAAAAATCACGTTTGGATTTAAACGAACTTCTAGGAGAGTGTAGAAATCAAGGATACTTCAACTTTAAGGATATTCAAACTGTAATACTTGAAACTAATGGAAAGATAAGTGTCTTACCTAAATCGGATAAAAAGCCTACTACTCCACAAGATTTAAACATATTAGTAGATAAGCAAATAAATCCAATAAACTTAATAGTAAATGGTGAAGTAATATCAGATAATCTAAAGGCTAGTGGAAAAAATGATACTTGGTTAAAAAATCAATTGAGTACCCTAAAAATAAACTCAACTAAAGATGTAATTCTTGCTTTTTGCGATGAAACTAACAATCTAACTGCTTTTAAATATTAATCTAATTGTGAAGATATACCATGAAATATAATATATCTATATGTATTATTGTTATATTTGAACACTTTAAATCGTTTAAGTTTGGTTAAATTGACAGTTGAATTTTAAAAGGCTTTCTTGTATACTAGTATATATAGAAAAAATTTTTGGAGGGTTATCTAAAATGAAATTAAAGAAATTTATTGCTAGCATAGTAGCTACTGCATTAGTAGGCACTACTATGGCTATTACTAGTGCAATCGGTGCTAGTGCTGTACCAGAAACATATACAGCTGTTTTAAATGGTACTGTAGGTTCTACTTCTCTTTGGGATAGTAGTGCACCAAGTTGTACTATAAATGGTGATGGAGATTATAGTCTAACTTTTCCATTAAATGAGGCTACTAAATCTGAAACTGGTACTGGTGCTTTAATACTTGAAATTCCTGATATTAATATTTATGATATCGTTGGTGAAGGTGCTACTCTTGCTGATACTGGTATAGTATTAAGTGTTAATTCTATTACAGTTGATGGAAATGCTGTAGCTTACAATGGTCCTTCCGATGGTGCTTACAGAACTGGTGATAATGGTACTTGTATCCGTCTTAACATATACAACGTTTGGGGTGGAAATGACGTTCAAGATATAGACTTCAACTTTGAAGCTGAAAAAGATATCACAATAAACTTTAACGTATCTGGTTTAAGTGCTGCAATCCAAAAGGCTAACGGCGGTGGCGAAGAAGAAACTACTACTGCTGCTTCCGATGATACTACTAAGGCTGATGATACTACTAAGGCTGATGATACTACTAAAGCCGATGGCACTACCAAGAAAGGTGATACTACTACTAAGAAAGACGAAACTACTAAATCTAATGGTGATGGTACTACTGTAGCTCAAGAAGATACTACTACTGCTACTGGTGATGCTGGTATTGCTGGTATAGTTTTAGTTTGTGCTTTAACAGGTGCTGGTGTAGTTGCATCTCGTAAGAAAGATTAATCTACTTAGATATTAATACTATAAAAATGCTCTAGCCTACGTTAGAGCATTTTTTATATAAAATATAAACACATATAAAAAAAGCGTATCAAAAAGTTGATACGCTTATAATTTACAATAAAAACCGCCTTGCCGTCGTATAGCAAATAAAACCCGCACAAGGCAGGTGGGTATCCGCCTAACTGAATCATGCTCCCTTCGTCCAACCGATAGGTTAGGAGGTCTGCAATCCACAACTAGAGCTAAATTCCCTATATTTAAGTGTTGGATTAAAAAAACTATACTTGCTCGAACAAGGCAGAACTTAAGCAAGTGAACATATAACAATCAAAGCATCTTAATTGTTTAATAATATTATAACACCGATTTCACAAAAAATCAAGTGAAATTTTTGCCAATTATAAAAATTTAGATGAAATTAAATATAGTCCTCATCTTCGTCATCAAAATCCTCAGCATCTTCAAACATAGCGTTTACACGTTCTAATAGAATTTGACCAACCTTATTAAATTCGTCCTCATCATCTATAGAAACCAAAGAGATATTTTCTGGATTTAAGTTATCACTTTGAGGGTCTTCCTTTAGAATAACCAACTCACCGTCACTATCTAGCAAATCTTCCGAATTTTCAAAATGAGGAGTAAGAGCATAATATAAAACTCCATCTATTTCAGCACTGTCCAAAAATTCAAAAACGTGTTCAATGCCTTCCTCATCTGTTAGGGTAAATAAATCTGGTGCGAACTCATTCATAGATACAATCTCCAATCTTAAAAGTATTTAGATGTCAACATCTTTAATATATTATAGTATACATTTATAATAAAGTCAATAGAAATTATTTTTTTAATATCAAATTCTAAAGTAATAAAATATCTTGACAAAATCGACTTTTTGATATATAATGTTATAGAATACGCAGGGACTTAGCAATGCATATTCTTAGAGCCTCGTTCCGTACTGAACGGGGCTAATCTATTCTAAAATACATACATACTCATTAAGGAGGTTTTTTCTTGTTAAACGATTTTGAAAAGTTAATGTTCGATACCGTTTCTACTACTATAGGTGGAGAACAAAAACCATTTAGTTACTTTAAAACCGAAAATTCTAGTACAGATATTCTATTCTGTAAAGATAGCCCCGCTCCCAACTACTTAACTTGTTGTACTTTAGGATTAGTTAATCAAGAGGGAAAATTTCAATCTAATGGTAAAAATATTAGAGTGGAACTATTAGGACTTTCTACTAACAAGTTAGGCGATACTTTAGGTAAAATCATGGCTGTACTATACAAAAACATTGTAGAAAAAAATCTTACTTGTGCGTATGGAGTTATATACAATCATGTTTTAGACGAACTATTACCTAACTCAGAAATGAAACATATTCTACTTACAACACCACCATTATTTTGGGAAAAATCGCTTGGAACTATAGACCTAGATGATGACAACATTCTAACTTGGTTGTACGCTATGCCTATATCCGAAGCTGAAAAAAATACTATAGTAAGTTCTGGCGATAACTTTAAAGACGCTATGATACATCTACAAGAACAGTTTACTCTTAAAAATGTAGATGTCTTTGACTTAAACAGAAAGTCTATTATATAAGTTAATTTGAAGGAGTTTTTTTAATTATGCAATGGCTTGGATTAAACACTCTTAGAGAGAAATATTTATCTTTCTTTGAAAGTAAAAATCATACTAGAATGGCTAGTTCTTCATTAGTACCTCAAAATGATAACAGCCTATTACTAATCAATTCTGGAATGGCACCTTTAAAGAAGTTTTTCTTAGGTCAAGCAGTACCACCTAATAAAAGAGTTACTACTTGTCAAAAGTGCATTCGTACTCCAGATATTGAAAATGTAGGTCACACTGCACGTCATGGTACTTACTTTGAAATGTTAGGTAACTTCTCATTTGGCGATTACTTTAAAAATGAGGCTATCGCTTGGGCTTGGGAGTTCTTTACTGAAGTTCTTGAAATGCCTAAGGATAAACTTCATATATCTGTATATCAAGATGATGACGAAGCTTACGATATTTGGACTAAAAAAATAGGTATAGCTCCTGACCATATGGTTCGTCTTGGTAAGGAAGATAACTTCTGGGAACATGGTTCTGGTCCATGTGGCCCATGTTCAGAAATCTACTTCGATAGAGGTGCAGAAAAGGGTTGTGGTCGTCCAGATTGTCACGTTGGTTGCGAATGTGACCGTTTCGTTGAAGTTTGGAACTTAGTATTTAGTCAGTTCGATAGCGACGGAAAAGGTACTTATACTGAAATGAAAAATAAAAATATCGATACTGGTATGGGCTTAGAGCGTCTTGCTTGTGTTATGCAAGGTGTAGACAATCTATTTGAAGTTGATACCGTTCAAAATATTATGAAACACATTTCCGATATCGCTGGTGTTACCTATAAACAAGATGATAAAAATGATATCGCTTTAAGAGTTATCACTGACCACATTAGAAGTACTACTTTTATGGTTGGTGATGGTATCTTGCCATCTAACGTTGGTAGAGGTTACGTTCTTAGACGTTTATTGCGTCGTGCTTGTCGTTACGGCAGATTAATCGGTATACACGAACCTTTCCTATACAAAGTATGCGATACTGTTATAAATGAAAATAAGTGTGCTTATCCTGAACTTGATGAAAAACGTGATTATATCAAGAAGATTATCAAAGTAGAAGAAGAACAGTTTGCAAAGACTATCGATAAGGGTACTGAACTTTTAAATAGTATGATTGAAAATATCGGTTCAAATAAGGTTCTATCTGGTGAAGATGCTTTCAAACTTTCCGATACTTACGGTTTCCCTATAGATTTAACTGTTGAAATAGTTCAAGAAAAAGGCATCACTGTAGATATCGACAAGTACAAAGAATGCGTTAAAGAACAAAAAGACCGTGCTAGAGCTGACCATAATGCTAAGGCAAAATCCTCATGGGCTAGTAACGAAATAAAGATTAACGCTCCAAAAACTGAGTTTGTAGGCTACTCCGATACTTCTACTAAGGATAGTAAAGTTGTAGCAATCTATAATGGTGCAGAGAGTGTTCAATCTGCTAACGAGGGCGACGACGTTACTATAGTATTAGATAAAACTCCATTCTATGCCGAGAGTGGTGGTCAAGTTGGTGATACTGGTACTATAAGTGGTTCGTTTATATTCGAAGTAACCGATACTACTAAAAATGAAGATGGCCACTTCTTACACTTTGGTACTGTAAATAGAGGAACTGTATCTGTTGGTGATACCGTATCTGCTGAAATAGACGTTGAATGTAGAAATTCTATTATGAGAAATCACACTACAGCACACATACTACAATCTAGTCTAAGAGCCGTATTAGGTGAACACGTCCATCAAGCAGGACAACTTGTAAATCAAGATTATTGCCGTTTCGACTTCTCACATTTTTCTGCTATGACTTCCGAAGAAATTCAAAAGGTAGAAGATATGGTAAATGAAAAGATACTATCATGTTTAGAAGTATCCATGACAGAAATGCCTATCGAGGAGGCTAAAAAGTTAGGAGCTATGGCTCTATTCGGCGAAAAGTATGGCGATATCGTTAGAGTTGTCAAAGTTGGAAACTTCTCTACTGAATTTTGTGGAGGTACTCATATAGACAACACTTCCAAGATTGGTCTATTTAAGATAGTTTCCGAAAGTTCTGTAGCATCTGGAGTAAGACGTATCGAAGCTGTTACTGGTAGAGGCGTTTTAAAATACATTTCCAATATGGATAGCTTAGTTCAAAAGTCTGCACACGCTTTAAAGATTGCTAACATTAATGAACTTGCTAATAAATGTAATCAAGTAGTTGCAGAAAGCAAAGAGTTAGAAAAGACTATCGAAAAGTTAAATCAACAGATTGCCGATATTAAGTCCAATAACATTTTCGATAACGTTAAAGATATCGATGGTGTTAATGTGGTTAGTGGAATATTCCAAAATACTAAAACAGACGTTCTACTTCAAATGGGCGATAAGGCTAAAGATAAGTATTCTAACGTTGTAGGTGCTTTCATAGGTGAATTTGAAGGTAAAGGAACTATCTGCGTAGTATGTGGTAAAGATGCCATCGCTAAAGGCTTAAACGCTGGTAAGATTGTAAAAGCTATCGCCGAACTAACTGGTGGTAAAGGTGGTGGTCGTCCTGATACTGCTCGTGCAGGTGTTGGCGACCTATCTAAGATAGAAACTGCATTAAATGAACTCGAAACTATAGTTAAATCTATGATAAAATAATGCGAACGTCCTTTTAGGACGTTCCCATACTATATTACATCTAGGAGGTTTTTATATGGATTGTTTATTCTGTAAAATTATAAACGGTGAAATTCCAAGCACCAAGGTTTACGAAGATGATAAGGTTTTTGTATTTAAAGACATAAATCCTATAGCACCAATACATTGGTTAATAATTCCAAAGCAACACATAACTAGTGTAAATGATATCACATCTGAGAACTCTAGTATAGTTGCGTACATATTTGAAGTTGCATCTAAACTTGCAAAAGAGAACAATCTAGGTAATGGATATAGAATTATCACCAATTGTGGTGATGATGCTGGTCAAACCGTAAAGCACTTGCACTTCCATTTACTAGCAGGTACTCAAATGGGTTGGTCTATAAAGTAGATTATCTATGACTAGAAAGTCTTTATATATTGCAATACCATATATTTTAGGCTTTGTAGTATGTTATATACTATATAAATCCATATACTTGTACATTGGAGTAGCTTTTTCATTTGCGATTACTTTTCTTTTAATATTTGTGTTCAAACTAGGCATAAAAGAGAGTATTCTTTGTGAAACATCTTTTATAGTGGGAACACTTATATTTTCTAACTACATGATAACTAATGTAGACTATCTAAAAAAGTATCAAGATGTTGAAGTTTCTTATATAGGAAAAGTAATCCAAGTGAATGACTATTCTAGTGATACATCATCTTATATACTAGATGGCTACATAAATGGCAACACCAAAGCAAGATTATACATATATACCAATTCAATAGGTTGCCTATATGGTGATAATGTATCTTTTGAGTGTACTACTAAAGATTTCACTAATGAATATCTTTTTAATAGCAAACAATACTATAATTCTAAAGGAATATATCTACAAGGAAACGATATTCATAACTTGCAAGTTAATCATATAGATGATGATTTTATATACAATCTAGTTAGAAACTTACAAGATTACAGAGAAAAAATAGTAGGTACTTTTAAGTTATATATGTCCAAAAGTGGAGCATCTTTATTGAGTGCTATGCTCTTTGGAGATAAATCCGACCTTTCAAAGTACGATAAAAACTCTTTAATGAGGAGTGGTATAGGTAGTCTAGTAGCAGTATCTGGATTGCACTTAGTTATATTAACTTCTGTATTAAAGTTCTTTTTGGAATATCTTGAAACTAAAGATTTAGCACTTCCCCACTGTATAAAGTTTGTAATCTATGAAGTTTTTATGCTAATGTTCATAATAGTAGTAGGATTTCCTATATCTGCTGTAAGAACGTTTATAATGTTAAGTATATCCAATATGGGAATACTTTTTGTTAGAAAATCCGATACTCTCAATACGTTGAGTATTACATCTATGATAATGATATCGTTACAACCTTACTTAATAGGAAACGTATCATTTTTACTATCGGTTGTCGGAGTGTTTGGAATAGGTGTCTTATCGCCATACTTAACTAAAGATTTAAAGTATCCAAAGTTTATAAAAGATATCCTATCTACTGTTATTACAACGTTGTGTATAGTTCCTATCTGCTTGATATTCTTTGATGAAGTTAGTATAATAATGCCTTTAACTAACATTGTATGCTTACCTTTATGTGAAATATCAATAGTATGTGGATTTTTAGTATTTGTAACAGGTGGCAGAATTTTAATCTTAACTAAGCTACTGCTATGTGTAGCCGATATATGTTGCAAAATAATGATTTATATTTGCAGAATTATATCTAAGATACCTTTTAGTAACATTCCAACAGATTATAATATATTAATATATCTATCGATTATATGTGTGCTTATATGTATAGTTTGCTACGCAATATTTAAGAACGAAAAGTATACTATCGTGAGCATTTTAACAAGCGTATTAATTATGGGAATAACTCTAATAGGTATTCAAGAATATCAACAGAGTATATTAAGAGTAGCTTTATTAGGTAATAGTAAATATCAAGTTATGATTATATCGTATCACGGAGATACAAATATTATAGATTTTTCTAAAAACTATAAGACATCTACATATGTACAAACGTACTGCAAAAGATATGGTATAAATAACATAAATAGCATTACTATGTTAAAGAAAGCGTATCAAAGTATTACCATGTACGATGTTCAATTAAAAGATTATAAAGTATCTGCGATAAACGTTCCAAATGGAACTTATCTAAGAAGTGACTGTTCTGTATTGGGAGTAGTTCCAAATAGAATAGACGTTGAAAGTTCTAAGTATATGTACTCTTATGATGACTTTGATATTACTATCTACAAAGATACATCTTTTGAAGTCACTCATAACGGAGTTACCGAAACTTTTAACACTCAAGAATTTAATGTAGAAGTCGATTACTACTTAAATAAAGGATTTTTTGAAGTAAGGAGTTTGAAATCGTGAACCAGTTGATTAATAGTTTAAAATCAAAGTCTTTTAAACGGCTATACTATTTCTATGGCAAAGATATTGTTTCTATTGAAAGATTGGTTCAAATCGCCATAAATTCAATAGTGCCATCGGGCGATGACTTTAATATCTATAAACTAGATGGAAAAAACTTTAATTTAAATGAGTTTGTCGATGTTGCCGAAGCCTGTCCTATGTTTGCCGATTACAAATGTATAACTATTCACGATTTTAACTGCGATACTATCCCAACAGATATAGTAAAAGATTTAATAAGTTCATTGGATAACATACCACCATCAACTATAGTGGTGTTCTATATAACTGGCTTTGATGTTAAAAATGGCAAAAAATATCCTACTGCAAAGAACAAAAAACTTATAGATTATATTTCTAAAAATGGTATGGTCTTTGAGGCTATTCAAAAGACTCTAGTGCAGACTACAAAAGATATCCAAAAGTTTTGCCATGATAATAAGTGTTCTATCTCTTACGATAACGCTCAGTTAATTGCTAACAAATGTCTATGTGACTCTCTAACCATAAAGAATGAAGTTCAAAAGTTAGTGGATTACGCTAATGGCAAAGAGATAACTAAATCTATGGTTAATGATTTGATATCTAACTACTATGATGTAAATGCTTTCGATTTTTCTAAGGCTATAGTATCCATGAATGGTCAGTTATCTTTAAGGTTACTTGATGAACTTTATACTTCTAAAACTGAGGCTATTGCCGTACTATCTGCCGTATCTGGAGCGTTCATAGACTTATATAGAGTTAAAACGGCTCTTGAAAATGGTAGGCATGAAAATGATATCCTTGCAGACTTCAACTACAAGGGCAGAGAGTTTGTGGTTCGCAACTACATTAGAGATGCGTATAAGATTAAGTTAGAACATCTTAGAGAATGTTTAAATATTCTCAAAAAGACTAACTATAGTATCGTTAGTTCCAATTTAGATGGTAAAATCTTGTTACAAAAGGCAGTCGTTGAAATGATAGATGCTGGTTATAAATACTACTAAAAGGTAGGTGCTATGTTAAAAATTGCTTAAACTAAAACAGGCTATTATAGTAGAAGGTAAGTATGATAAGATTAAACTATCTTCTATTATTGATGCTATAATAATTCAAACAGACGGATATGGTATTTTCAAAGATAAAGAAAAGTTAGACCTTATCCGTTTTTATGCTAATAGTACGGGTATAATAATATTAACCGACTCTGATAGTGCAGGTTTTAAGATTAGAAACTATCTAAAGGGGACTATAGGTGATGGTAATATTATAAACGTATATACTCCCGACGTTTTCGGAAAGGAAAAACGTAAGATAAAGCAATCTGCTGAGGGAAAGTTGGGCGTTGAAGGTCTAAATGTAGATTTAATACTACAAGCGTTCCAACGTGCCAACATAACTGGAATTTCTACAGATAGTTGTAATGTTAAAAAAATCACTCACACCGATTTGTATATACTTGGCTTAAGTGGGAATTCTAATAGTAAAAAACTCCGTTCAGAATTACTTAAATACTTACAACTTCCAGAAAGATTAACCTCATCGGGTTTATTAGAAGTTCTAAATACCATGTTCACACTAGAACAGGTTGAAGATATAGTTAAATCTATAAAAGAAAAAGGGGGATTTGTTTAATACTATGGTCTTTTCTAGCCTTGTAATGATATATGTATTCTTGCCGATAGTATTACTATTATATTTTCTATCTCCAAATAGGTTGAAAAACTTAATCCTTTTAGTTTCGGGATTACTTTTCTATGCTTGGGGTGAACCAGTATATATCTGGGTAATGATAGTATCATCTACAGTGGATTATATGGCAGGTTTAATAATAAATAAGTATGATGATAACCCTAAAATTAGAAAGTTAGCCTTAATAATCTCTATGATAGTGGATTTAGGTTTCTTAGTAGTATTCAAATATAGTGGATTCTTTGTTAGTAACATAAACAATCTACTTGGAGCGAACATTCCAATACCAGACTTACCTCTACCTATAGGAATATCTTTCTATACATTCCAGAGTATGTCATACACCATAGACCTATATTGGAGAAACATTAAAGTTCAAAAGAACTTTTTAGACTATTTAACCTATGTATCACTATTTCCGCAATTGGTTGCAGGACCTATTGTAAAGTATGAAGATGTTCAAAATGAAATCCATGAAAGAAAAGTAAACATAAAGTTAGTAGGCGAAGGTACAAACTTGTTCATAAAAGGATTGGCTAAAAAAGTACTCTTAGCAAACAATATCGGAGCTCTTTGGACAGAAATTAAAACCTTAGATTTTACTCAAATATCAGTAGTAACTGCTTGGATTGGTATTCTATCATTTACGTTCCAAATATACTATGATTTCTCAGGATATTCCGATATGGCTATAGGTCTAGGCAAAATGTTGGGATTTAACTTCCCTAAGAACTTTGACCACCCATATATATCCAAAAGTGTATCAGAGTTTTGGAGAAGATGGCATATCACAATGGGTTCATGGTTTAGAGATTATATATATATTCCTCTAGGTGGAAACCGAAATGGTAAACTAAAGCTAATTAGAAATACTTTCATAGTATGGGCTTTAACTGGTTTTTGGCACGGTGCAGGTTGGAACTTCATAGTATGGGGATTGTTCTACGGCGTACTATTGATGATTGAAAAAATGTTCTTAGGTAAAGTGTTAGAAAAACTTCCAAGTATAATTAGAATGCTATATACTTTCGTACTAGTGGTTATAGGTTGGGTATTCTTTGATACTTCTACTCTTACTGAGGCTGGACAACTTCTAAAAGCTATGTTCGGAGTTGGTAATAACTTTATAGATAGTTATGCAAAGTATCAAGTAGCAAGTTATATAGTAATATTTATAGCTTGTATAGTATGTGGTACTAATATCAGAGAAAAGATAACCACTCTATTAACCAACAAGGATAATACTGCTAAAATATACTACTATTCGTTACCTATATTACAGTTAGCTATAATGTTAGTATGTACAGCGTATCTAGTAGATGCCACTTACAATCCATTTTTATACTTTAGGTTCTAGGAGGATTTTTCTATGCGATTAAAACAGTTAAAAATTAGTGCATTGATATTTATAATACTCTTGATAGTCTTACCTATTGCAACGGCATTTTCTAAAAAAGAAACTAAATCCGATATGGAAAATAGAACTCTTGCAACGTTCCCAAAGTTTTCAATACAATCTGTTAGAGATAAGTCTTTTATGAATGGCTTTGAAAGTTATATATCCGACCACTTTATTGGTCGTATTAAATGGATTGAACTTAAAGTCGATACAGAACTTCTTATAGGTAAAAAGGAAATTAACAACATATATATAACTGACAATATGTTATTAGAAAAACTTCAAGAACCTAACTATCCAGAGATAAATAAGTCTGTAGATGCTATTAACAATCTAGCTGAACGCTTTAAAAATCCAGAGTATTATGTACTAGTAGCACCAACATCGGCTGGAATATATTTAGATAAACTTCCTAATAATGCACCTCAAGTACAACAAAAGGAAGCCGTTATTGATTATATCTATGGTAGTCTTTCAGATAATATAACCTCTATAGATGTATATAACAATCTATATGCATCTAAAGATGAGTATATATACTATCGTAATGACCACCATTGGACTTCTTTAGGTGCTTATTATGCTTATAACACTGCTATTCAAAAGTTGGGATTTACTCCAATACCATATAGCAAGTTCAACATTGAACACGCTAGTGATGACTTTAAAGGAACTTTCTATTCAAAATCTTTGTACAACGGTATCAAAGCCGATACCATAGATATATATACTATGGATAAATCTAAAGGTATTCAAAGTATGGTCGTAAACGACGGCACTTCTGAAACTACTTTCGATACCCTATATGATAGGTCTTACCTAGATACTAAAGATAAGTATGGTACATTCTTATCGGAGAATAATCCAATAGTAACCGTTAAGACTAACATTCAAAATGATAAAAAGATACTAATCATTAAAGATTCCTATGCTAACAGTGTAGTACCATTCTTAGCTGAACACTACAGCGAAATAACTATCTTAGATTTAAGATACATTGGCATTACTAGTGAAAATATAGTAAATATAAATGACTATAATCAAGTATTGTTTTTATATAACGCATCTACGATAGCTCAAGACGAAAATCTTAAAAAGATGGACTACATCTTTACTACAGAACAGTAATCATATTGGAACGGTTTTAAAGCCGTTCCATTTTTATAAAAATTTTAAAAATAGTATTGACATTCCTAAAATTATGTGATATAATACTTAAAATGTTATAATAAAAGTTTTCAAATCGATATAATCGGTTGGGCGTGAACTTTCATGCAACAGAATGATTGAAATTTTTCATCTGTGGGATATCTTCCATAGATGTTTTTTTTTATCATAATTTAAAAATGTTAATATAATACTATTGGGAGCGTGATTTTTATGACTAAAACTAAAGTTTCAAACAAGGATTTAGCTATTAAAATATCTGTAGTTAGTATAGCTATAAATATAATACTATCGATATTAAAGCTAATAGCAGGAATAATATCTCATTCAAGTGCTATGATATCCGATGCAGTACATTCTGCCTCCGATGTAGTTAGCACCATAGTAGTAATAGTAGGATTAAACATATCTAGCAAACAAGCAGACAAAGAACACCCCTACGGTCATGATAGATTAGAAAGTATATCTGCATTGTTATTATCCATAATACTGGCAGGAACTGGTCTTATGATAGGTCTTAGTGGCATAAAGAATATCATAAATGGAACAGTTCAAGAGATTACCAATTCAATTGCATTAGGTTCAGGAATACTATCGATAGTAGTAAAAGAAGTTCAATATCAATACACAAGAAAGGTCGCAAAGAAAGTAAATTCCGATTCTTTAATGGCTGACGCTTGGCATCATAGAAGTGACGCACTATCCTCAGTGGGAAGTTGTATAGGTATTATAGGAACTATGGCAGGTATATATATCATGGATAGCATTGCTAGTATAGTAATATCTGTATTTATAATACACGCAGGATATCAAATTATGAAAGAATCCATTGATAAACTTATAGACAAATCTTGTGACGATAAGACTATAGCTAAAATAGAAACGGTAATAGTATCACAAGAAGGCGTAAAAGGTATAGATGAATTTCGTACTAGACTATTCGGTTCTAAAATATATGTGGACGTTACTATATTAATAGATGGTAATACTATCCTTAAAGATGCTCATGCGATATCCGAAAACGTCCACGATGCAGTAGAAAATGCTTTCCCGAATATAAAACACTGTATGATACACATTCACCCATTTACTCCTATAGAAAATAATGACTAAAAAAAGAACACCTTAAATGGTGTTCTTTTTGTCTATGTAACATCTTGCGATAAATCGTTGGATATTGGTTCTTGCGATTGCTGAGGTTCAGTAGGTACTGGTTCTGGTTCAGTAGGCACAGGATTAGTTGCTACTGGTTCAGTGGCTACAGGTTCGGAATGATTTTCAGACTCAGAAACTGAATGAGATACACTATTAGATGCTGTAGTCGTAGGTGGAACGTAATCATTTTTAGACGATGCAGAACTCTCGGAATATTGCGAACTATTAGACGATACTGTTTCCGATGAACTAGTAACTACACGTTTAGAAGTTTCTGCTGTTTCAGGATTATCAGTATAAGTAACCTTTAGAACTTCACCCTTTTCAACGTTAAGCATTTCCCCAGCAGATGGTTCAATGCCAATAACATAACCACTGTAGTAACCTCTGTTTACTACGGAAATTAATTCATATGGAATACCTTTACTTTCAAGAATTTTAATATATTCTTCCTTAGTGTAGCAACTCATAGAGCCAGTTTTATAGTCTGGAATTTCAATATTTTTAGGACCTTTACTAACCTTTATAGTAACGGTATCGCCCTCAGAATACTTATCACCAGATTTTATACTTTGGTCAAAAACTATACCAGTATCATAATCATCATTGTAAGCGTATTGAACATCGAACTTAAGTTTATCTTTAATTTCCTCATCTTTCAACACGTCGTCCACATCTTTATCTATGAAGTTTTTCATAACGTAGGTAATACTTGCAGAAGTAGTAGTATCAGTAACTTCTACAACGTTGTCATCTTTAAAGCCGTTGTTGTGTTGTAGGGCAGAGTTATTAGTAGTATCCAAGCCATCGGAATTAGAGAACATATTAACAAAAACTATTCCCAAAACTAAGATTATAGCTAATAAAAGAACTCCTATCATTAAAGGAAACTTAATCTTATCGAAAAGTGAACCTTGAGTTTCATCGACTATTTCATTAGATAAATCCTTTTCGGTGCTAGGGGTAGGCATAGGATTGGAAGTTTTTTTATCATCATTAGTAACTAAAGTTCTAGGAATTTTTATGGTAGAAGAAAAGTTTTCTTTTTTATCATTATTTTCGAATAGTTTAGTAACCAAATCAGTTATAGTAGGAATACGACTTTCTATATCTATGCTTAAACCTTGCATAATAGCATCTGATACACTTTCTGGGATATCTAAATTGATATCTGTAGGTGAACAAAGGTTATCATGTTTTTTTCTATCTGTAGCTTCAGTAGGCATACAACCAGTTAAAACTTTATATAATACGGCACTAATGCCATATACATCTGTCCAAGTACCTTGCTTACCACTTAGATTATATTGTTCATAAGCAGCATAACCCTTGTATAGTTCAGGAACGAGTTCAGCGTTTTTAGTTCTAACAGATGATATACAGAAATCTGTTAGACGTAACTCTTTCCTAGAGGTATAATATATAGTATCTGGACTTATAGCTCTATGGACTATTCCAGCTTGATGTAGCAATCCAAGAGTTGTGAGCAACGGTGGAAAAAGTTTAGAAGTTTCTTCCCATGATAACTCACCCATATTATCTTTAAGATAGTCTATCAATCTTACGCCATCAGTATACTCATATACGGCGTAACTAGAATTATTATCATCAAATAAATCCAATACGGGAGTAATATTGCCCACGTTTCTAAGCTTAACTAAAGATTTATTTAGTTCCCCAAATTCTGCCATTAAAGATTTATACTTTACTAGACAATTATCATTTATTTTAATATTCAATGAATTTTCTTCACGAGTACATAAGTTTATAGGCATATATTCTCTAACTTGAACCTTACAGGCTGTAACGTTATCATAGGCTATATATAAAGCACTTTCGCCGTTGTATCTAAGAACCTTACCAATAGTGTATCTATTAGAATGTAACACCGTTCCAGGGGGCAGATACGATTTATTATAGTTTGAATTATTATCATAGCCACAATGATGACAAACTTTTTCGTTTTTACTAAGTGTTTCCATACAGCCAAAACAGAGTTTTAGTTTTTCCATGTATGTAGTTCCTTCCTTCACAAAAAATCAAAATCTATACTTAATTTATAATACCAATAAAATGAGCAAATGTCAACTTTTTTTTTAATCTTTGGGACAGTATTTAGAAATTTGTATTTTTTCTGTAATCTTTTTTACCCAAGATTAATTAATTTAAAAATTATGCAAAGGTTTGAAAATAGTTAGTATGATAATGTTTCTTAAAAATTCTAAAAAAGAGGAATATTTCCGTTTTACTTTTTAGCAAAACTATGCTATAATTAGTATAGCAATTTTTTTGAAAGGAGTTCCACTGCTATAGTGGATTGTTTTAATATGAAAAAATTTAATCTAATATACTGTTTAACATTAGTAGTTCTATTGACATCTTGTGGTGCTAAGGATTTAGATAAAGACTCTAACAGTATAGCAGATAACACAATAACTTCGGAAAGTGTTACAAATAACGAAACTATATCCAGTACTACCATCAAAAAGATGGTCGAAAGTTTGACCACTGAACAAAATACTATAGAGTTGGAAGTAGGAGAAACTATACAACTTACATACTCTATACTTCCAGAAAAATTAGATGCTATGTATACGAATATTTTATGGTCTAGCACCGATGATACTATAGCATCTGTAGACGATAAAGGAAACGTTACTGGAGTTGATAGTGGTATATGTACAGTAGTAGCGACTTCAGAAAATAATCCAGAAGTAGTACTAAAGTTTACTATAACCGTAAACGGAACAGTTTCGACTGCTCAAATAGTACCAGGGAGTACTTTTAACATTCCAACTAGTGAATTTACTACTTCAACCAAAGCCACTACTACAGTTACTACTCTAGCGACTCCTGAAGAAACCTATCCACCAGATGTAACTTCTCCAGAACACGTTCCATCTCAAAATGAAGTAATATCGCAATCAGGATTTATTGATAATGCTATTGAACCTAAATATATAAACAATACGTTAATAGTAAATGCTAACTATCCGTTACCACATGATTACGCACCCTCTAGTGATGCTATATATGGTGAAAATGGTCTAATAGCAGAGGTTCAACAAGCGTTCGATTTAATGAATACAGACGCATCAAATAGTGGCATAAGTTTAAGTATCAATACTGGATACCTCTCCTATGACGAACAAAACACAAGATATCAAAATGCAGTGGCAACCTACGGCGATGAATATGCTAATCACTACGTTGACCAAGCTGGATATTCCGAAAGCCAAACTGGATTGTCTATACTCTTAAACTCTGCAAATGAAACTTTTGACGGTACTGCTGAAGCTCAATGGATTGCTGAAAATTGTTACAAGTATGGTTTTATAGTTAGATATCCACAAGGTAAGGAAGGCGTTACTGGTAAAGGTTATAGGTCTTATCAAATTAGATACGTCGGTGTAGATATAGCTACTCAAATGTATACACAAGGAATGTGTTTGGAAGAATATCTAGGAGCATAGACAATTATAAAAATTCAGTTACAATTTTAAAATATTCATTAGAATACCTTGACGTATTCTAGTGCAATAGGTATAATTATAATGGTTGTGAAAGTATTATGTAACTACTTCACAACGATTATAATTTATTAATATTTAGAGGTTTATGTTATGGTATTTTCTGATTTATTCTTTATCTATGGATTTATGACCATAGTATTAATATTATACTTTTTGTGTAGAACTATCACGCAGAAGAATATCATAGTAGTAATTATGTCATTATTGTTCTACGCATGGGGAGAACCTACTTATGTATGGCTTTTAATCTTGAGTACTACAATAAACTACTTTTGTGGTTTGGCTATAGATAAGTTCCGTGATAAAACACCATCTAAGGTAGTATTAACGTTTTCTATACTGTTAAATCTAGGCTTTTTGGGAGTGTTCAAATATAGTGGATTTGTTATAGAAAACTTAAACTCATGGTTTGGTTTAGGGTTATCCGTTCCAGATGTGGATTTGCCTATTGGCATTAGTTTCTACACATTTCAAATCATATCGTACATAGTGGATTGCTATTGGGAAAATATTAAAGTTCAAAAGAACTATCTAAAGTTTTTGATGTATGTATCAATGTTTCCACAATTGGTAGCAGGGCCTATAGTAAGATACAGCGTAATTGAAAAAGAAATAGACAAGCGTTCTACTACTTTAAACGATATATCCGATGGTTTAATTAGATTTTCTATAGGCTTAGGAAAAAAGGTAATAATAGCTAATAATCTAAGCTCAATAGTAGATACTTTCTTTTCTAATGGAGGTATAGAATACTGTTCAACAGTAGCCTCATGGTATGCAGTAGTATGCTACGCTATGCAAGTATATTTCGATTTCTCAGGCTATTCCGATATGGCTATAGGTTTGGGCAGAATTTTAGGCTTCCACTTTGACGAAAACTTTAAACACCCATTCTTATGCCGTGATATAACTGAATTTTGGCAACGTTGGCATATATCATTAGGTTCGTTCTTTAGAGATTATTTATTGTACCTACCTATATTTGGACGTAGAAACCAATATTTTAATCTATTTTTAGTGTGGTTCAGTACTGGATTGTGGCACGGTGCTAGTTGGAACTACATAATCTGGGGATTATACTTCGGTGTGTTTATATTGATTGAAAAAAAGATTGGTAAAAAAAAGTTGAAAAAAGTACCATCGATTATTATGCACATATATAATAAACTAGTTATAATCATAGGCTTTGGAATATTCTACTTTGAGAATATCAACGAATTGGGAATATTTTTCAAATCTCTAGTAGGTCTAAACGGAATTGGCTTAATAGATAGTGAGTTTAAAGTTACTTTTATGAACAACCTATTTTTATTCATTGGAGCAATAGTATTAACATTCCCAATATTTGAACCTATTCAAAAGTTAGCGAACTCTAAAACCTCTAGAGGAAAAGTATTTGTAGGAAATCTACTACAGACGGCTATCTGTCTATCAATGTTCTTATTTAGTAGTATACTATTAGTAGATGCTACAAACAATCCATTTTTATACTTTAAGTTCTAAAGGAGCGTTTATACTATGGAACAAAAGAAAAATTCTACTGATTTAGAAAACTTAAATACTATAAACGTTAAAAAAGGTAAGTTCGATTTAGTGTTCGATGTGAATAAAATCTCCGATAAAGAAAGATTTGACCTAGAAACTAAAGAACTTCCAAAGGTTGAAAAAGATGACAAAGCATCTACTGATACTAATGAGGTTTCCGAAGTAAAACCTATTCAAACAGATATCAGTAGTACAGAAGATAATGTAGATACTAAAAAAGATATCAAAAAGATAGAAAAAACTCCTGAACAGAAAGCAAAAAGTGTAAAGAATGTTATGCAGTTCATAAACGTATCGTTGTATACTGGAGTTTTCGTGTGTATCGTGGGTGGCATGATATTCTTACAACGCCCTACGGTATCGGAAAGCGAAAATAGAAATCTAGCTAAATTTCCTAGTTTTTCAGTCAATTCGCTAATGGACGGCTCATATACTGCCGATATAACTAACTGGTTCGATGATACCGTTCCTTTTCGTGATGTCTTTAAAGATATATCAGCTAAATTTCGTTCTGTTCTAGGTTTAGACTATGATGGTATAGTCGTAGTAAACGTGAACGGCAACGGTGTCGGAAACAAAGATAATAGTATAGTTACAACATCACAAACGACAGTTACATCTAGTGTGACCACTATAGGAACTAGTTCTGTAACAGAAACTACTCCTGCCGAAACCACTGAAACATCGGAAACTACTACCGTTCCTAACGATTTAATAGAAATGGAAGAAAATTTGGAAGATGATAACGGTGGTTTAGGCGAACTCTCTAATAACATTATGATATATCAAAAGAGAGCAATTCCTATATACTATGGCAACTTTGACCGTGGTCTTGAATATGCTGAATATGTCAATAAATACAAATCCGATTTAGGCGATAAAGTTAATGTCTATTCTATGGTGTGTCCTACATCTATGAGTTTTTATTGGCCTAAGCAGTCCGATGTTTCTCATGGTAGCGAGGAGGACAATATAGCTAATATTGATGAACATTTAAAAGATATTACTCCTATAGATTTAATTCCGATATTATCCAAACATACTGAGGAACATATATATTCAAGGACAGACCATCACTGGCAACCTCTAGGAGCGTATTACTCTGCACAAGAGTTCTGTAAGATTGCAGAAGTTCCATTTGCAGATTTATCTACATATACAAAACACACCATTGAAAACTATGTTGGAACTCTATACGGATATTCAGGAAGTATTATAATCAAAGAAAATCCTGAAGATTTTGTATTCTACGCTCCAAATAATGAGTACTCTACAGAATACTTCGATATAGATAACACTCCACAAGGTAAGGGAGAACTCTTAGTTGAAGCTACTGGTTCTAGTGCATATCTAACGTTTATGGGTGGCGATGAGAAAATCACTCACGTTACTACCGATGTAAAGAATGGCAGAAACTTAGTTATCATAAAAGATAGCTACGGAAACGCTTTAGTTCCGTTCTTAACTAGTTCATTTGAAAATATATACGTCATAGATATGCGTTACTTTGAACTAAATGCCATAGACTACATAAAAGATGTAAATGCTACTGATGTTCTTTTCGCTATGAATACATTTTCAGCAACTGGCTCTAACTATAAAGAGTTGGAAACTATTAGAACTCAATAATATTACTTAGAAACGTTATCCATAGCGTTTCTTTATATGAAAGGATTTTGTTATTTATGGAAATTCTTAAATATCCTTTAGATAGCGAAAATATTCTAAAAAAAAGACGTTCAATAAAGAAACAACTTCTAAATGATGGTTCGGAACGTATTAAAAAGAATATCGCTATATTGGGAGGTTCTACCACTAACGATATTTTAAATACTTTAGAACTCTTTCTACTGGATAATGGTATAGAACCTACATTCTATCAATCAGAGTACGCTCAGTATAAAAATGATATCATGTTTTCTAACCCAAAATTAGATGCCTTTAAACCAGATATCATACTTATACACACCAGTACTAGAAATATTACAGAGTATAGTTTTAATCTAAACCTATCTTATAAAGATGTTCAACAAGCTATTCAAAGAGAGTTTGAAAACTTTTCTACTATGTGGGATATGGCTTTTAAAAAATATTCATGTCCAATAGTTCAAAATAACTTTGAAAAACCTCTATATAAGATTTTAGGCAATCGTGATTGCTACGATATTCATGGTAAGACTTACTTTATTAATCAACTAAATGCAAAGTTTTATGAATACGCACAAACTCACGAAAACTTTTACATAAACGATATAGATTTTCTATCTTCTGATTATGGACTATCTAAGTGGAGCAATCCATACTATTGGCATATGTATAAGTACGCTTTATGTGTAGATGCTATTCCAGAGTTTTCATATAACATCTGCAAGATAATAAAATCGATATATGGTAAGAATAAAAAGGCTCTAGTTTTGGATTTAGATAACACTCTATGGGGTGGAGTAATCGGCGATGATGGTCAAGAAGGTATTGAAATAGGACAAGAAACATCATTAGGGCAACTTTATAGTGAGTTTCAAACGTATCTAAAGGAGCAATCTAGCGTTGGAGTAATGCTAACCATAAACTCTAAAAATGATTATGACAATGCACTTCTAGGACTTAATCACCCAGATAGTATTCTAAAAACAGATGACTTTGTAAATATAAAAGCTAATTGGCAACCTAAAAGTGAGAATATTATATCTATTGCAAACGAACTCAATATATTACCTAGTAGTATGGTGTTTGTAGATGATAATCCTGCTGAACGTGAAATAGTAAGACAGAATATCCAAGATGTTGAAACTCCTAACATTGCCAATCCAGAAGATTATATTCTACGCTTAGACCGTAGTGGCTTTTTTGAAGTCACTTCCCTATCCCAAGATGATATAAAGCGTTCGGATATGTACAAGGCTAACGCTAAAAGAAATGCTCAACAAGTGTTATTTACCAATTACAATGAATATCTAAAAAGTCTTAACATGATGGCTACTATAGATGATTTTCTACCTATATACATTCCTAGAATTACTCAGCTTACTAACAAGAGTAATCAATTTAACTTGACTACTAAAAGATATTCTCAAGCTGAAATGGAAAACATCTTCCATAGTAATGACTATATTAGACTTTATGGAAAACTATCCGATAAGTTTGGTGATAATGGCATAGTATCGGTAGTTATAGGCAAAGTTGATAAATCTACTTTACATATAGACCTCTGGTTGATGAGTTGCAGAGTTCTTAAACGTGACTTTGAATATACTATGCTCAATGAATTAGTTAAAGTATGCCAATCTAAAGGAATTAAAAATATAATCGGATATTATTATAAAACTGCTAAAAACTCTATGGTTAAAAATCTGTACGGCGACTTCGGATTTACTTTGAAATCTATAGACCAAAACGAAAACTCTATTTGGGAGTTGCTTACAGATACTTATACATTTAAAAAATCTGCTATAAAGGTGGAAAAAAATAAATCTTAGGAGGAACAAGTATGTCTAAACAAGAAGTAATGCAAAAGTTACAAGAAATTTTTAGAGAAGTTTTCGACGATGATACTATTGAAATCAATGAAAATACCACTGCTAACGATATCGATGAGTGGGATAGCCTTGAACACATAACTCTAATAGGTGCAGTTGAAAAATCTTTTAAGATGCGTTTTAAAATGAAGGAAGTATCTTCCATGAAAAACGTAGGTGAAATGGCTGAAATTATTCTTGAAAGAATTTAAACAAAAACTATTGATTTTTTCAATCTTTTATGTTAAAATAGTATTATATCTTTAATGAAGGAGGATACGCCATGATTATTAGTCCTGAAGAAAGAGCTCATGACCTTGCTGATAAGGTTGCTCAATGGCAACTATCACAAGTAGCAAAAAAGGCTAAAGAAGAAAATAAGACTGTTAAAGTAAACGTACATTCGTTCTATCACAAGTACTATACAGAACTTTTAAACATCTTTAGACAAGACGCTCTCTTTAATGAAGAACTTAAAGAAGATGATAATACAAATGAATAATATTTGATATTTTTGTAGTGGTATTACTACGATTTATAAATTTTAGGAGGAAAAATATCATGTTTAATAACGATAAAAGAGCTCATGACTTAGCTGTTATGCTAACTATGTGGCAACTAGAACACATAAAGGCAGATAAGGACCACCCTGTTAATGTAAATCTATATGCAGTTTACAGAAAAAACTATGTGGATATCCTAAATACTTTCAACAGTGACCCAGATTTCACTGAAACAGACATAACTATGACTAAGTCTGAATAATTACTGTAAAGGAGATTTTTTATGAATAAGCAACAAAGAGCTCACGATTTAGCTATATCTATAACTAAATGGCAACTAGATAACATTGACTTTAAAAATGTAAGCAAGGACCAACCTGTAAAGATTAATGTATATGCTATATACAAAAGAAATTACAATGAGGTTTTAAAGACTCTAAATCAAGATACTGTTTTTGATGGCGAAGAATAATCTAGCTTCTTATCGATTAAAAGCGTTGGAACTTTTTGATATTTCCAACGCCTTTTTTGATTACATATAAAAAGGTATCTGCCAATAACAGATACCTTTAATATTTAATATTCTATTAACCTTCAACCTTTTCAGTTTCTGTCTTAGGAGTTTCTTCTACAGGTCTAGGTCTTCTTCTTCTTTGAGGAACTGGCTTTATATCTATTAGTTTAAAGATTACACCAGCAAGTATTGCTCCAACCACTGGAGCAACTATGAATACCCATACTTGAGTAAAAGCCTCACCACCAGTTAGTAGTGCAGGGCCAAAACTTCTAGCTGGATTTACTGAAGTTCCAGTGAAAGGTAGTCCTAAAATGTGTACTACTGTTAAAGATAAGCCTATTACTAAACCAGATGTGGAAGTATATTCACGTCTACTAGTAACACCTAATACTGCGAATACAAACATAAATGTTAAAACCACTTCTATTACTATAGCTTGAGTTAGTGAAATGTTCATTGCAGATAATGAACCATATCCGTTAGTACCTAATCCTAGAGGGCTTCCATCGGCAGTAGTTAAACCCTTTGTGATATATGATAATAATGCAGCTCCACCAATACCACCTAAGAATTGTGCTAATATGTAGCCTACGCAATCCACGGCGTTAATTCTGCCATTTATGAACATTCCAATCGATACGGCAGGGTTTACATGACAACCTGATATGTTTCCAAATGAATATGCCATAGCTACTATTATTAAACCGAATGCTAAAGCAATTCCCAAATAACCTACACCAAAACCGTTAGTACAAGCACTTCCGCAACCAAAGATTACTAACATAGCTGTACCTAAAGCTTCGGCAATATACTTTTTAATATTATCCATAAAAAGATACCTCCAAAAGAATGATTTATTTAACATATAATATTATATCATAACACACGCTAAACAGTCAAGATATATTTTAAATGTGAAGTCTAATAATAGTAAACTATATCCATAGATTAAATGTGATAAAAAACTCTCATAAAAATATTGACAGAAAAAATTTTAAAAATTCCCTTGACAAATTTCAAAAAAATGATATAATATAATTGTTATCCTTGCTCATGCAAATAAACATGAGCGAAATCCAAAAGGAGGTGCTACAATTGGCAAAGTTAACTGAAAAGTATGAACTTATGGTAGTATTCAACACTAAGTTAGGTGAAGATGGTATCAAGGCTTTAATCGAAAGATTTAAGGCTTACCTAGAATCTTGCACTACTTTTGAAAATGTTGAAGAATGGGGCAAGCGTAAACTTGCTTACGCTATTGAAGATGAAACTGAGGGCTACTACGTTCTAATGCACTTTGAGGCTTCTACTGACGTTCCTGCTGAACTAACTAGAAGACTTAATATCACTGATGGCGTACTTCGTTCTTTAATTACTGTTGCGTAAGATTGTTAAAAGAAAATTTATAGGAGGAATTTCAAGTTGAATAAAGTTATCATCATGGGCAGACTAACTGCTGACCCTGATTATAGACAAACTCCACAAGGAACACCAACTTGTAGGTTTACTGTCGCAGTTAATAGAAACTTCGTTTCTAAAAACAGTGGTCAAAGAGAAACTGATTTTATTAGTGTTCAGGCTTGGAGAAATACTGCTGACTTTGTTTCTCGTTACTTTTCTAAGGGTAAACCAATAATAATTGAAGGTTCTTTAAGAAATAATAACTATACTGATAAGAACGGTATTCAACATTATGAAATGTACGTTCTAGCTGATAATGTTTCATTTACTATTAATGATAACTCCATGAATAATGGTGGCAACTACGGAGCAAATAACTATCAACAAGGTGGCTATGGCTCTAATGGTGGATATCAAGGTAATTACGGTAACGGTGGCTACAATAATAATGGTGGATATGGTAAAAATAACTATAATTCTCAACCTAATATGAATAATGGTTATTATCAAGCACAACCACCACAACAGCAACCAGCTCCACCAGTATATCAACAACCCGTAAATAACTCACCTGCACCAGCGAGTGTTCAAAATAGTAATGATGTCGATAGTTCTGCATCTAGTAGTAATGATAATCTTGATATCGGTAATTTAGATGATTTTGAAGAAATCCTTAGTGACGGTGAAATTCCATTCTAAAAAATAATCTTTCGCATACCTATTTTTACGTTTCGGCGTTCTATATTTTCAAAAGGAGGATTTTATAATGGAAAGAGAAAGAACTTCCAGAGGTGCTAAAAGACCTCGTAGAAAAGTTTGTATGTTCTGCGTAGATAAGGTTGATACTATAGACTACAAGGATATCTCTAGACTTAGAAAGTGCATGACTGACAGAGCTAAGATTTTACCTAGACGTGTTACTGGTACTTGTGCTTACCATCAACGTCAACTAACTTCTGCTATCAAGAGAGCAAGACACATTGCACTTTTACCATATGTTAGCGAATAATAGTATATCTATTTAAAATATATATCCTACAACTTATGTTGTAGGATATTTTTGTATATAGTTAACTTTCTTGAACTGTAGTAACTTCTGTTATAGAAGTTTCTTCTGTCGTGGTTTCTTGAGTGGTTTCAACAGGCAAAACGTCCTCTAATAGAATATATTCGTTGCCATCTAGTTCAATGGATAACCAACTTTCTAACTTTGAACGGCTATTAGCAGATAGTCTATCTGTAAGTGATAGTATTACTACTATGGTATCATCTGTAGAGGCGTTTTCGTAGTTGTTTACATATCCAATGTAGCAATCTTGAACCTCTGTATACAACGAACGTATGGATTTTGAAACTTTTTCACAATCTATATTATTTTTACCGGAACTATCAGAGTTTTCCTCGGATATGTTAGTCTTATACATAAAATCTTTAAAAGATGCTATATCCACATTGTTACTTATTAAACTTTGAATGAGTTCTTTTAACTTTTCGTTATCCACATTGGAGTTGGTTTGTGTTTGAGTAATCTTTAAAGACATACTTTCTAAATTGTAATCCGAAAGTTTGCTTTTTAAATCCTCGATAGTCTTATTATCGATAGCCTCCCCTAGCAAAGCAACCTCGATAGTGTTTTCATTAATACTACTCTGTACGACCTCGGTATTTGGAAAGTTAAAACATTCTTTTATGTAGGTATCCACATGACCTTCTTTAATGCTAGTCTGCGTGGTTTGATACGCTAAGTATATACTCGGAATAACTGTTATACAAGCCATAATAACCATCTGTTTATGAACTCTACGTCTAGCCCTATGCGATAGCTTAATGTGTTCTGGAGTGTGCATAATCTTTAATATGATTATAGTACTCATGCAGATAAAAAAACTATTTATAAAAAATAGATACATCGCTCCTAGAAAAAACTTCCAAGAATGTATTGAAAGACCGTATCCAGCAGTACACAACGGAGGCATTAAAGCCGTAGCTATAGCCACCCCAGGGAGTACGTTGCCTTTTTCTTGTCTAGTAGTGCCTATTATTCCAGCTAGACCTCCAAATAGAGCAATCAAAACGTCCCATACGGTAGGATTGGTTCTAGCAAGTAGTTCGGAGTGTGCCGTAGATATGGGAGATATAGTAAAGTATATAAAAGATGTTATTAAACTTATTATAACTTGTAACAGAAGTCTTACTAAAAATTGTAAAGCCAACTTTATATCATTAGTAGCTATGCAGTAACCTATAGCCATAATTCCACCCATAAGTGGAGATATCAACATAGCACCTATTATCACGGCAGTAGAGTTCATATTCAATCCTATAGATGCTATAAATATTGCCAACATCAATACACATAGATTAGTACCCCTAACTTGACCACCACTCAAGATACGTTCTCTAATAGTATCACTATCGGCGTTATCGTACGTTAGACTAAAGTACTCAGAAACGTACGCACCCAACTTTTTTTTCATAGAAACCTCCTATTATATATAATTGAACGGTATAATATACCGTTCAAAGATAGTATAATACATTGATACTACTCTTTAGATATCAATGATTTTAGATAAGCGTTAATAAAACCATCAATATCGCCGTCCATAACGGCTTGAATATTACCATTTTCAAATCCAGTACGATGGTCTTTAACTAGAGTGTATGGCATAAATACATATGAACGTATTTGTGCTCCCCAAGCTATTTCTTTTTGAACTCCTTTTATATCTTCAATCTTATCAAGATGTTCACGTTCTTTTATTTCAATCAACTTAGAACGTAGCATTTTCATAGCGTAGTCACGGTTTTGAAATTGACTTCTTTGCGTTTGACAAGATACTACTATTCCAGTAGGTATATGAGTAATTCTAATAGCCGATTCGGTCTTATTGATATGCTGTCCACCTGCACCACTTGAACGATATGTGTCTACCTTTAAATCTTCTGGACGGATATTTATTTCAATAGTATCATCTATTTCGGGCATGACCTCCACGGCTGCAAAAGATGTATGTCTTCTACCAGAGGCATCAAATGGAGAAATTCTAACTAATCTATGAACACCAGCCTCAGATTTTAAAAATCCATAAGCATTTTCGCCCTCTATCAATAAAGATGCACTCTTTAAACCTGCCTCATCACCGTCCAGATAGTCTAATAGTTTAGCCTTGAAGTTATGACGTTCTGTCCAATGGTTATACATTCTATATAGCATTTCAGCCCAATCTTGAGCTTCCGTGCCACCTGCTCCTGCATGGAACGTTATTATAGCATTTTTGCTATCATATTCGCCACTAAGTAGCGTAGATAGTTTAACGTCCTCCAATTCTGTTTTAAAAGAGTTGAAATCTTGTAATATTTCATTTACAATAGTTTCATCTTGTTCTTCCATGGCTAGTTCCACCATAGCGATGGTATCCTCTAGTTTATTGGATAACTGTTTAAAGTGTTCAATCTTATTTTCAAGATTTTTAGACTTCTGCACAACCTTTTGAGAGTTTTCCAAATCGTCCCAAAAGCCCTGTTGCTCCATTTCGATATGCAACGAATTAACTTCTTTTTTAGCATTTTCGATATTTAAAACTTCAGAAAGTTCATTAATATCTTTTCGATAAGAAACTAATTCATTTTTTAAATCATCTAAGATAACCATAGATAAAAAATCCTTTCTAAAAATTAATAGTATACTAAATATTATACTATAATTTAAAACATACTTCAATATATCTGGGAAAAATTATCTTGACTAAAATTATTTTTTATGTTAATATTAATATATGGGAAGTATTTTCCATGATTTATTGTATATGGAGGTAATAACCTTTTATGAATTATATGTTGAAAAAATTAGTTGCAGGATTTTCTGCTTTAGCAATAGTATCCACATTTGGAGTAAGTTCTGTATTCGCAGACCAAGAAACTACTACCTATACTGCTGAAGTTCTACTAAACGATTACGATAAACCTCTAATGAGTGACGAAATCCATGGTGATACTAACTTAGAAGATATGGAATATATCCACTATGAAATGAGCGACATTCAAGATACTTTAGATGCTCTTAATAATCTATCCGATGCCGAATATACTAGCGATAATGTTACTAAATTTAATGAGTTAGACAATCAAGTAAATAAATTCTATGTTAAATTGATAACTAGTCATAACTTAATATATCTATACTATAATCAAGAACCCACTACGGAAAATCTAGCAGAATACGTTCATACTCAAAATTTAAGTACCAAAGTTCTAAACGAATATAAAACTACTTTAAAAAATGTAATGAGTGGTTCATTTGGAACATCTTTGTTAAATGAACTTAAAGAAGGTGCATCTTCAGGGAATATATTTGCACAAATATATCAACTACTATACGACTACTATTCAAGTTTTCTAAATGACGATGTTGTAAACGAAGAGGCTCAAAAGATAAACGTTGAAATATCTAATAAAGTATCCAAATATCTTGAACTAGTTCAAACAGATATATCTAATGTTGATGTAACTTACGATGGTACGTCCATGACTTACAGTGAACTCTTGCAAAAGTATGTTAATATGTATGTGGAACTTCATAATTACTCTAGTTACAATGATATCCCTAATGATAAGCTACAAGAATACTTCTCAATAGAGCAAACTATATCCGATACTAAAAAATTGTACGGTATAGATAATGGTACTTTAGGGCAAATATATCTTGATTTAATTAAACTATATAACGATTACGCTATCGCTTGTGGATACTCTAGCTATATTGATATGGCTTTTCCTTATGATTTAAATGAAATTAATGAAATATCTAGTGATGTTAAGACCTATATAACTCCAATAATAGATAACTACTCTAAAGAGTTACAAGATAGTCCAATGTATTCGCAAGTAATTAGTCAATCTTATGATATAAATGAGGCTAATACATTAGCTACATCGGTAGTATCTGCGGTAGGCGAAGATTATCTTAATATATACAACTACATGACAGACCACAATCTATTAGTATTAGATGATGACTATACTTTTTCACAAGGTTATACTACTGTACTTCCTGAATACTCTCAAGGATATATATATCTAACCTTTGACGATAGCGACTTCTATAATTGCTTTACTAATGGAATATTTCACGAATTTGGTCACTTTATAGATTGGTATTCTAATTTAGATGACTTTAGTAGTTTGTCAATGGCTAATGCTGAAAATGTATCTATATCGTTCTCATACTTATGCAACGATAATCTAAATGCTTACTTTGATGATGAAGTTACTAGCAACATAATGTGTGTGGATAATACTTTAAATAATGCTCTTAACTATGTAAATAGCTGTTTTTCTACTAGCGATTTGGAACTATATGCTTTCCAAAACTTTGATACTATTACTCCTGACGATTTGCAATCTAAGTATATGGAACTTCGTAAAGATTATGGCGTTATCGATGATATAACTTATAGACTAGGTAATCTTAAAGAATATTATACGTCTTATACTCAAATAAATCAAATATATACCACACCTTTCTATAATACAGATTACTCTATGGCTGGTTTGACTGGTCTTAATGTGCTAGATACCTATTCTAATGATAAATCTAAGGGTATTGAGCTATTTAATAAACTATATAATAATGACTACTATTTAGATGACTATATAACTATGATGAATGATGGTCTTGGTATAGATGTATATGCTGATGATTATGTTCAAAATATAGCATCTAACTTAGACACTTATCTTGCTAATAAGATGTCAAACGTTCCTAAGTATCAACTTGGAGATATAAACCGTGATGGCAATATAAACTCTGCCGATTTATTAGCTTTAAAGAAATATCTATTAGGTTTTCCAGTAAACAACATAAAAACATCTACTACAGATATGAACAACGATACTAATATAAATGTTATAGATTTACTTCTACTTAAAAGAATGTTATTAGGCTTAGATTAATATTATTATCCAAATTATAGCAAATCCCTTTAAAACAACAACATAAATATGGCTATGAAGTGATTTATTCATTTCGTAGCCACTTTTATTATTTTTACCTAATATATTGACATTTTTTATAGAATATATTATAATTTATTTAGTGTATTATACAAACTAACAAAGGAGGTACATTTTTTTTATGAATTTAAATGAATTATATGATATCGCTTTAGATATGTTATCTGTTAAAAAATCCAATGGGTTTGGATTTAACATTAATAATTCTAAAGTTACAATTATTTCTACCGATGATGGTTCGATATTTAAAGCAACTAATGGCAGTACCATCGAAAATGGGCATCTAAAGGATACTTGTTCTGAATTTGAAGCTATTACGCTTATGATGAAAGAGCATAAAACTTTAATAGACTATCTAATTACCTTAGATATGGAAACTGGTGAGTTTTGCATACCTTGTGATAATTGCTTAGAACTTATGTTGCAAATTAATCCTAAAAATTCAAATGCTAAAATTATGACTAATGTACACGAATACACGGAATTAAACAAACTCACCTCTAATGATACAGTCTTAACTAATACTTCCTCACCATCTGTGGATATAGACGATTGGTCAGAGGGTTGGGACAGTGGTTCTATATCTATGGATAGCGATATAAGTCCTATTAATGACGTTGAACCTATTAAAAATAATAACAACGTCAGCAGACCTGTATCTATATTTGAGGATAATCCTATTCCAAGTAAACCAGATAAGATTGTTCAAAAGGCTAAATCTAGTTACTATCAAAGTAGATATTCAAACTCCATTCCTGCTCCCATAGATGTATCTATGAATATAGATAGTGTTCAAAATAAAAATACTACTTTCAAACAACAAAACAACGATATAACAGACAAACTTCGTGAAAAAGGATTGTCAGAAACAGACAAAAAAGATTTCAACAAACAACGACTTTTTGATGCTTTTACCTTTGAAAACGTTACCAATGTAAATGGCATGGAAAGTTCTGAAACTTATATAGATGTCGCTAATAAACAAACTCTAACTAAAAAAGAACTTCTTAAAATAGCTAAGGAAAAGAAAAAAATGGCTAAAAAAGATGCTAAAATCTTGAAAAATGCTAATAAAAAACGTTAATATTAACCAAAACGCTCATTGTTTTCAATGAAGCGTTTTACTTTTCCTTGGTTGGTATTGACATATTAAGTAAATTAGTGTATAATTATTACAGTGTTAGAAATTTGTATTTTTTATTCTTAACAGATTATACATAATCATTTATACCTAAAGACTAGTGATATAATTGACATCGTATTAAATAGATGCTATAATGTAAACAGATACTTTTTAAGCATCTTTAATTAATATTTTATGAAAAGTGAGTTGATGGTTTTGAACTTTGTTCATGAAGAATGTATAATCTGTAAGAAAAAGTTCTTAGAAGATGATGATATTGTAGTATGCGAAACTTGTGGTACACCTTATCATAGAGAGTGTTATAATTCCGTTGGAAAATGTATAAATACTGAATATCATAAAAATGGCTGGACTTTTTCGGAAAAACATTCCAAACCTGCCGATATATTAAATCAAAAACCCAAAAATCTTAGTGAAGTAAAAGTCGATACTTTTAATGAGAATAATAATTCTACTAAACAAGAAAATTTTATTCAAGATAATTATGATAAAGTGATTTCTGTATCTAACAATATATTAAATCAAGTAAATCTTGACCCTAACGAAAAATGTTCGGGAGTTACTCTTTTAGAATTTTATCTATATAGTAAATCACTATTTAATACTAAGAAGTTTTATAAAATGTCTACCGAAAAGAGTAAAAACGCATTTAATATATGGGCTTTCTTATTTTCTGAATATTATATGGTTAGTAAAAATATGTATGTACCTGCCGTATTTACATTTTTGATAAACTTTATAATAGCCATTCCAATATTAATATGGAGTTCACCACAATACCTAGTAGGTCAAATGTCGGATATATTTACATCATCAGCTTTTAAGATTGTCTTAGTTATTTCCGTAGTATTATCGGCAGTATTTAGACTATTTGTAGGTTATAAAACTCTGCCTATATACTTTAAAAAGTGTGTTAATAACATCAAAGAAATCAAATATAGTATGAAATCCCAAAACAAGCCATATCAAGATTTTTTAAGAAGTTTAGTAGATGCTAAAAACAATACAAACTTCCTTGCTATGCTGATAGTTTTCATATGTAGTCAAATCTTTAACACATACTTCTATTTTATACTAAGTTTAATTATATCATATTTTGGAGGATAATTTGTATGAAGATTAAAAAAGCAGTCATTCCAGCTGCTGGATTGGGTACTAGAGTACTCCCAGCTACCAAAGCTATGCCTAAAGAAATGCTCCCTATTGTAGATAAACCAGCTATACAATATATCGTGGAGGAGGCTGTTAAAAGTGGTATCACTGATATACTAATCATAACTAGTAGAGGAAAATCCATCATAGAAGACCACTTCGACAGAATGCCTGAGTTAGAAAAACGTCTTGAAGATAGTGGTAAACATGAATATCTTAAAGATGTAGTCAATATTGCTAGTATGGCTAATATATCATTTGTAAGACAGCAACAGCAATTAGGTCTAGGACACGCAATACTACAAGCTAAAAACTTCGTGGGTAACGAACCTTTTGCCGTTCTGTATGGCGATGATGTAATTATCGGTGATGACCCTTGCATTGGACAACTCTGTAGAGCCTACGAAACTTTCGGAAAAGGTACTGTTTGTATAAAAGAAGTTCCTAAAGATGATATTAAAAAATACTCATCTTTAAAAGTTAATCACATTAAAGATAATCTATATGAGGTTTCCGATATGATAGAAAAACCTCAAACAGAAGACCAAGTGTATTCATACTTTTCAATACTAGGTAGATGTATACTCCCATCGGAAATATTTACAATATTAGAAAATACTCCGTTTGGAGCAGGTAACGAACTTCAATTAACCGACGCTATGAAAACTCTGGCTCAACGTGATGGCTTTATAGGTGTGGATTTCACTGGTAAACGTTATGATATGGGTAATAAGTTAGGTATCTTAAAGGCTAATGTAGAAGTTGCTCTATCCCGTGACGACCTAAAAGATGACTTCGCTGAATACTTATCCTCATTGAACCTATTAAAGGTTTAATATAATATCGAATAGGCATAGAACATAAGTTTCTATGCCTATTTCATTTAAACTTGCATTTAATATATTTTTATGATATAATACATCTAGTTTACACTCGCAACATTTTTTATATGATATTTTTTCTAAATTTTGATATAATATTATCAATAAATATCTAGGAGGTATTTCTATGTTAATTTTAAATGGAAAATATAATTCAGCAACCGTATTTACAGATATAATAGATGATGACAGTATCAAGCAAATCATTGAACTATGTAATCAAGAGTTTGTTAAGAACGAAACCATTCGCATGATGCCAGACGTTCATGCTGGAGCAGGTTGCACTATCGGTACTACTATGACTATATCTTCTAAAAGAATAGTTCCAAACTTGGTCGGCGTGGATATAGGTTGTGGTATGGAAACGGCTATTCTTAAAGAAAAACATATCGAACCTATGAAGTTGGATAAGATTATTAGAGAAAATATTCCAATGGGTTTTGAAATGAGAAATAAACCTCATAAATTTTTCGATAAGACTAACCTTCAAAACTTGTACTGCTTTGAACACATCAACTATCTAAAAGCTGAAAAAAGTATTGGAACTCTTGGTGGAGGAAATCACTTTATAGAAGTAGACAAAGGTTCAGATGGTAGAATATATATAGTAATACATTCAGGCTCAAGGCATTTAGGATTACAAGTCGCTAAATACTATCAAGAGGAGGCTTATAAGCAATTAAACCATTCCACTGAAGATGATATTCAAAAAGTTATCGATAGTTTAAAAGCTCAAGGCAGACAAAAAGAGATTGAAAAGACTATATCTGCTATTAAGAACACCAAGACTACATCTGTACCAAAGCACTTAGCGTATGTAGAGGGAAATCTTTTTGATAGGTATATTCATGATATGAAGATTATCCAAGAATACGCTCTAATAAACCGTCAAGCCATGATGTACGAAATAGTTAAAAATATGAAGTTTCACATAGTAGAACAGTTTAGCACCATTCACAACTATATAGATATTGAAAATATGGTTCTACGCAAAGGAGCAGTATCCTCACAAAAGGGTGAAAAACTTATAATTCCTATAAATATGCGTGACGGAAGTCTAATATGTATAGGAAAAGGCAATCCCGATTGGAACTACTCTGCACCACATGGAGCAGGACGCTTAATGTCACGTTCACAAGCAAAGAACTCTTTTACAGTATCGGAGTTTAAAAAACAGATGCAAGGTATATATTCGACATCTATTAACGCAAGTACGCTAGATGAATGTCCTATGGCTTATAAATCTATAGATGACATTGTGGAAAACATTCAAGATACCGTTACTATTCAAGATATAATAAAACCTATATACAACATAAAAGCAGGTTCACAAGATGAGTAATATATACTTTCTAAAAAAATATAATCTTTACAGAATGTTTACTAAAATGGGGTTGATTTTTTACTCAAGTTTAGTGTATAATTATCTAGTAAAGTTTTGAAATTTTCTATGAATAGAGTGAGGTTTTTTTATGAGTGTAGTGTATTGCTTAGAAGACGATGACGGAATTAGAGAGTTAATACTTTGTGCATTAAAATCGGGTGGCTATGAGGCTGAAGGTTTTCCTACAGCTAATGAGTTCAAAATTGCCATTAAGAACAAACTCCCCGATATTGCTCTATTAGATATAATGGTTCCCGATGAAGATGGCATTAGCGTCTTGAAGTATTTGAAAAAAAGTCAACTTACTTGTGACGTTCCAGTAATCATGTTAACTGCAAAATCCAATGAAATAGATAAAGTAAATGGTCTTGAACTTGGTGCAGATGACTATATCACCAAACCTTTTGGTATTATGGAACTTCTTTCTAGAATTAAGGCAGTATTAAGACGCTCCAATAAACAATCCAACGTAGAAACCTCAGTATATAAAGTAAACGGTCTTTCGGTAGATGTGGAAAAAAGGACTGTCACTTTTGCAGATAAGGAAATAACTCTTACTTTTAAAGAGTATGAAATATTAGTATATCTACTTAAAAATAGAGGTATCGCCGTATCTCGTGATAAGTTGATGTCTGAAGTTTGGGGCTTCGAATATGAGGGTGAAAGTCGTACCGTAGACGTACATATTAAAACTCTTAGACAAAAAATTGAGGCTCAAGGGTGTGAAAATCCAATCATAACCGTTAGAGGTTTTGGATACAAAATTAAATAATATATCTACTAGGAATGATTTTAAAAAATCATTCCTTTTAAATTTGGAATTTTTTAGGCATCTTTAATGTTCTATTTTAGGCATTTATGATATTTTTTTTTTAGTTTGTTTTTAAAAATCATGTATATTGACCGTTGCAAAACGGGATTTTTTTATAAAATATTAAAAACTTATTAAAATTTGGGTTGCAAAAACTAATAGTATATGATATAATATTAAAAGATGGGGTATCCTTTAGCTATTGGATACTATGATTTTATTTTATAATTTTTAAACTAAAGGGCGGATATTGAGATGAATTTTGAAATAAAAGATGGCGTTCTTGAAAAACAACTTGATGATGATGCTCAAGAAAAAGTAGTTATTCCTGAAAATGTCACCGCTATAGGTAACGGAGCTTTTAGTAGTTGTTCGTCTATGACTAGTGTTAAAATTCCTGAAAGCGTAGTTTCTATTGGTGAACGTGCCTTTGAAGATTGTGACAACTTAATGGCTGTTAATTCATCTGGAATTAGCAACATTGCAAAGTTAGCTATTATTTTAAAAAAAATTTTTAGTAAGAATAAAAATAGTGCAATACTATCCAAAAACGTTACTTCTATCGGTAAGATGGCGTTTTCTGGTTGCTTTTCTTTGGACTCTATTGACATTGACAAAAAAAATGCTGAGTATACCACTATTGATGGCGTTCTATATGATAAAAATGTTACAACCTTATTAATATGTCCTAGTGGTAAAAAAAATGTTACTATTCCAGATACTGTTACTACTATAGGCGATTACGCTTTCTATGGTTGTATGCGTTTGAATGAAATTAAAATTCCTAGTGGTTTGATTTCTATTGGTGACTTTGCGTTTTATGAGTGTATCGGGTTGACATCTATAGTTATGCCAGAAGGTGTTGAAAGAATTGGCAAAAGAGCATTTAACTGTTGTACTAATCTAAAAAATATTAAAATTCCTTATAGTGTTTCACAAGTTGGTGAAGAAGCGTTTCAAAATACTCCTTGGATTGACGAAAATCGTGATAGATTTGTAATCATAGGTAATGGTATACTACTACAATATAAAGGCTATGATGAAATTGTAGAACTCCCTAGAACTATAAAATCCATAGGTAAACGTGCTATGGAATATTGTGGTATTCCTAAAAAGATAATTCTTCCTAACAGTGTTAAATCTATTCAAGATGGTGCTTTTATAGGCTGTCATAGTTTGGAAGAAATTATAATCCCTGAAAGTGTTACCACTATTGGCGATAAGGCTTTCCGTGATTGTACTAGTCTTACATCTTTAGTAGTTCCAGCTAGTGTCAATAAAATTGGTGCTTGGGCATTCTATAACTGTTCCAACCTTAGAAAAGTCACATTTATGGGACAAACTACCGATTTAGGCGATAATATTTTTGCATATTGTACTAGTCTAGCTAGTATTTCTCTACCAGATACCTTACAAAAAGTGGGATTCTATGCTTTTGGTGGTTGTAGAAATCTTAAAAACGTTCATTTACCTAAAAACATCAAAAAGATTTGTTCTATGGCATTCGCTCATTGTGGTTGTATGAGTGAAATTGTACTTCCAGAAGGTCTACAAGAAATTGAATCTATGGCGTTTGCTCACTGTTTGAACCTTAAAGATGTAAATATTCCAAATAGTGTTACTACTATAGGTCAAAACGCTTTCCAAGATTGTGACTATATTTCTAGTTTCGTTAAAGATATTATTAAAAAGAAAACTAAATAATTTTTATTAATTTAAAAGGGGTTTTTTGTTATGATACATTGTTCTAACTGTGGCAAGGATTTTGCTGATGGCTTTAAAATATGCCCTTACTGTAATACTCCAGTTGCTACTGCAGATACTAACGATACTGCTCATATTATGAGTGCTATTAAGGAAATATATATAACTTATGGTATAGATACTATCCATAATAAGCAAAGGTTTATATCTATATTAAGAGACTACATTCCTGAATATGATAAGGAAAGACGTCTTTTAATAACTGCTATAGAAAATAATATTGTAGAAATTCTTACTCATGAAAATGGCGATAAAGAATCTGCTATTAATAAAGCTAGAGAGTTTATGAAGAACGATATGTTCTTATCTAAGATTGCTATAGATTTTATTCTTAAAGTATTTACCTATATGCTAGGTTGGGAGTATACTCCAGAACAAGAACAACCTGTACAGCAAACAGTAGCTACTGCACAAAGTGTTTCCACTTCTAATAATGCTGATACAGAACAATCTCATAAAAAGTTAGATACTAAAGTGTTCACTTCTGCAGATGCTTCTAAGTTTAGACTTAAAGGTAACGTTGAAATTCCAGAAGGCTATACTGCCATAAAAGGTTTCGCTTTTGATGAATATTCTTTATTAAAGAGTATTGTTATTCCAGAGGGCGTAGTTGCTATTGGTGAGTATGCTTTTTCTAACTGCGTTAGATTGACTTCCATTAGTTTGCCAAGTTCTTTAAGGTTTATTAAAACTTCTGCTTTTGAATCTTGTACTAAACTATCTAGCATTGAAATTCCTAAAGGAGTAGTTTCAATTGAAGATGGCACTTTCCAATTCTGTGAAAATCTTGAAAAGGTTGTAATTCCAGATACTGTTGGTAGTATTGGAGCATCAGCTTTTTCTTGTTGTGACAAACTTCAACGTATTAGAATACCAGATAGTGTTAAATATATTGGGGATAGCGTTTTCGATTACTGTCCAGACATAGTAGTAGAATGTTATCAATATTCTTATGTACATAAGTATTGTCAATCTGCAGGAATAACGGTTTCATTTATTAAAGAAGATTAATTTAATTAAGTATTATAATATATCGATTAAACTTATAGGGGCGTGATATTGTGATAGAATTAAAGTCGGGTGACGTTGTAGAACTTGAATATGGTAGTTCTGCTAAAATTATTAAAGAGTTAGGTAGTGGTGGTCAAGGTATAGTATATCTTGTAGAAATTCGTGGTAAAAATTACGCTTTAAAGTGGTATGATGTCGACAAGATACATAATCTTAATGCATTCAAGAAGAATATAGCATCTAATATTAAAGATGGCTCTCCTAGTGAAAAGTTTCTTTGGCCTATGTACATGACCAAAACAGGTGAGGAAAATAGTTTTGGTTACATAATGGAACTAAAACCAGAAGGTTATGACTCTTTTGTAGATATTCTTAATATGTATAAGATATCTACCGACCGTGCTACTGGTAAAGCAGTTAAAACTACTGTACAGTTTAAAAATTTGTTTGCATTAGTGAACTCTGCTATAAATATAATCAATGCTTTTAGACAACTCCATAGAGCTGGTAAAAGCTATCAAGATTTGAACGACGGTGGTTTCTTTATAGATACCAATACTGGTGACGTTCTAGTTTGTGACTGCGATAATATCGCTCCAGAAGGATATAACTTTGGTATAGGTGGTAAACCTGGTTATATGGCTCCCGAAGTAGTTAGAGGTCTTTCTAAACCTGACGTTCAAACCGATAAGTACTCTTTAGGAGTAGTACTATTTAAACTCCTATTTAGAGGCGACCCTCTTGAAGGCGAAAGAGTGGTTAAAAGTGTGTGTCTTACTGAAGAAGCTGAACTTCTACACTATGGCAAAGAGGCTCTTTTTGTATATGACCCAGTCGATACTTCTAACCGTCCAGTTAGAGGTATTCACGATAATGTTATTAAGCTTTGGAATATATATCCAGAATATATTAGGGATTGCTTTACTAAACTATTTACAGAAGGCATTAAAAATCCTAACAGAAGACCTATTGAGAATGAATGGCAAAAACTGTTCATACATTTAAGGTCAGAAATATTACCTTGTCATTGTGGTAGAACTACTTACGCATCTACATTTAACAGATTACCTAATGGTAATTTCTGTTGCCCTAGATGTAAATCTGAATACTTTGCTCTACACTTTGAAAAGGAAAACTATGATATTCCTATCTATGAGGGTTGCAAACTTTATGAATGTGATACCGTTAAACTATCCGATGACTTTAACAAGGTTACTGGTGAAGTTATAGAAAATAAAATTCATAAAGGAGTATTTGGTATTAAAAATCTATCTAACACTCCTTGGAACGTTAAAATGCCTAATGGCGAATTTAGAACAATCAATCCAAATGGAGGTTTTCCAATATGGAATGGCTTAGAAATGAACTTTGGTGATGTTACTTCTAAAATTTTAAATGAAGATAATAATTCTTAATTTAACTATATTTTGTACGTTATGTACGCTATAAATATATAAAGGAGATTTTTTGATGAGCAATTTTATGAACAATCAAAACTATTTTGATGATGATGACCCACTAAACTCTACGGGTGTATCTAAAAGAAGTCTTGTACTTTTCTTTTTAATAGACGTTTCAGGTTCTATGAAGGGTACTAAAATTGGTGAACTTAATACTGCTATGGAAGAATTGATTCCAGAAATTAGAAGAATTGGTGAAGCTGATACCGATGTTAAAATAGCAGTCTTAAAGTTCTCTACTGGTTGTAGTTGGATGTATTCTGAACCTATATCTATTGAAGAGTTTGAATGGAGTAGATTAACTGCTAACGGTATCACGGATATGGGTGACGCTTTTACTGAACTTTCTACTAAAATGTCACGTTCCAACTTTTTAAATTCACCTTCATTATCATTTGCACCAGTTATATTTTTAATGACTGATGGATATCCTACAGATGATTACAAAGCTGGTCTAAAAAGACTTAACTCTAATACATGGTATAAGTATGCTCTTAAGGTTGCGTTAGGTATCGGTAAAGAGGCTAACGACTCTATGTTGGCTGAATTTACTGAAAATCCTGATACTGTAGTTCATGCTTATTCAGGAGTTCAACTAGCTAACTTGATTAAAAAAGTTGCCGTAACATCTTCACAAATTGGTAGTAAGAGTATGACCTTAACTGATAACGGTTCTAACCAAGAATTGACAGAACAAGATGTCGCTAACAGAAAACAACAAGAACTTGGCAAACAAATTAAGGATATCGCTAAAAATGATGAGTTCAACGATGTATTCGATGCTGGTTGGTAAACATTTTATATACATATTCATTTAGAGTGTATTATAATCTAACGTATTATTTGCTATAAATTACTATGTTGAATCATAACGGAACGCTGGAAATCAGCGTTCCGAAAACTCTAATAATGCGTCTATATTAAAATATACCTTTGGAGATTACTTTGTTATGTGGATTTATACTAAAAATGATACCTTAATTAATACTAATAACGTAAAAAAGTTCTATATAAATCACGAATATTATAAAATTACATATCGTGGTGAAAAGATTGAAAACTTCTATGGCATCTATGCCGACGTTATTGATGGTAAAAATGAAAATATAACTATATTCCCTACTGAAAAAAATGCTATTCAAGAGTTAAATAATATCTTTATGGCATTATCTAAAGGGAGTACATCTTATGTTGTAAACGGTGATAGAGTTGGTAGTTAATATCAACTATGTATATAATTATGTATTTTAGGAGTTGATTTCGTATTATGTGGATTTGTACTAAAAATAATCAAATGATAAATACCGATAAAGTTAAAAGTTTTTCTATTAAAAATGGTAAAAATTATTATGATGGCAATGCAGTATTAAAAACTTATCAATACATATTAGCTGATGATAATAAAATCATTAAGTTAGGCTGTCAAGAAGACGCTATCTGCGAATTAGAAAGCATTAAAGGTGCATTATCTAAAAATATTATAATATATATCGCTAATGGCGTAATCATGAATGAGGACGAAAACGGAAATCTTATAGATTAACTATATAAAAAATATTCTTATATGAAAGGAGGTCATGTATACTTGTTTAAAGGTATAAATGTTACCGTTATGGGTAGAAGTCATGAGGAAAATGGTACTGTATGCCAAGATAGTTCTGGTCATACAATAAATTCGGAATATGCTATCTGTGTAGTAGCTGATGGTCATGGTAGCAAAAAACACTTTAGAAGTGATGTGGGTTCTAAATTTGCAGTTAAATCCACTATGGAAGCAACTTCAGAATATATGTCCGATTTCGATTCCTTTACTGAGGCTTTTAAATCTTGTCCGAATAAAATTCTTGATATGATGAAAAAGAATATCATCTCACGTTGGAATGACAAGGTTGCAGAACATCTACAAAACAATCCAATTACTGAAAAAGAAAAGTCACCATTCACTAAAGATGAGTTTGAAAACATAAAAATGGAATCTTATTACGGCACTACACTAATAGTAGCTGTTATGTGTAAAAACTACTCTTTTGGATTACAAATAGGTGATGGTAGTCTAGTAGTTATCAACGAAATAGGCGAAGTGGAAATGCCTATAATAGATGATGAAACTCACCCAGCAAACGTAACGGCATCTATGTGTAACTCAAACGCTATCGAACTTTTTGATAGCTTTTACACTTTCACTAGACCTACTGCCCTACTGGTATCTACTGATGGACTTTATACATCTTTTGCAAGTAGAGGTGGTTTTGAAGAATACAACTTAATAACCATATCTATGATGGAAAATTTTGATAATGCTCAAAATGCTATACAATCCAACTTGCAAAAACGTACTAGATATGGTAGCCGTGATGATATTTCATTATCCTTAGTATTTGACGAACGTTGCAGAAATTCCCGTCAAAAGCTAATAGAAAGTTCTTTGGAACATATGAAAAAGATGGCTAATATTGAAAAAAATCGTCAAATGGCTATGAGAAAAAAACAACAACTTAAATTTTCTCAGGAGTTAGCTGAAGAAGATGGGGCATAAATATCTACATATTTAAAATGTGAACGCTAAAAGTTAGGGTTCACATTTATTATTATATGTTATTTTTTATGTTTAGTGTAATCGGCTAACGGATTATCTTCTATAGCTTTTCTAACTTGATGGTTCGCTACATGAGTATATATTTCAGTAGTAGCTATATTAGAATGTCCTAAAACTTCTTTAAGGACTAAAGTATCCGTTCCACCATATTGATACATCAAAGTAGCTGAAGTATGTCTTAACTTGTGTACAGAAAATCCTAAGCCATCAAGACCAGCTTGTTGAAATGCTTTGTCTACAATCTGTTCGATGCGTCTAGCACTGATACGCTTCTTATGAGAACTCAAAAATATAGCCTCAGGTTCATTGGAAGGTTGTTCCCTAGATTGTAAATATTCTTGTAGAGTATCTACACAAGCATTGTTTAAAAAGATAATTCTTTCTTTGCCACCCTTTCCACGAATTAACATAGTATTTTCCAAAAAGTTTACATCTTTGATATTAAGACCTACCAATTCACTAAGACGCATTCCACAATTTAAGAACAGTGTAATAATACAGTAGTCACGGGGAAAGTTAGAGGTATCTAAGCTATCAAGAAGTTTAAAACTCTGTTCTAAAGTAAGATACTTAAATATCTTATTTTTAGGTTTATGAGTTTCTAGGTTTTCAATAGGATTTACCAATATAAGAGTAGTATTTATCTTTAAATATTTGAAAAAACTTCTCAACGATGATACTATTCTAGCTCTAGCTATAGCACCATTTTTGCGTTCTTCGTTCATAAAAGTTAGATAGTCGTAGATATCCGATGTAGTTATAGTATCTAATAACTCCGATGGAAAATCTGCAATAGGAATATCTTCTATAGTGCAGTTATCGAACTTATCACTAACTTTTATCATTAATACATAACGCAAGAACATTCTAATATCTATGTAGTAAGCGAAAACGGTTCTTTCCAAACAACCTTTTACAATACGCATATAGGTGATATATTCATTTAAAAATGTAGGATTTAATTTTCTATCTATTTTATAAGCCATAAAACTCTCCATATTATAGGAACGCCATATATAGATATATGTGGCGTTCCAAAGTTTATCATAATTGTGGATTTAGCATATTAAAAACTTTCTACCAAACCAAGTAGATACTTCTTTAATAGTAACAAGTCATTAGATTTAACCTCACCATCTTGAGTAACGTCTGCATTTTTTAATGCTTGTGCAGATAGTTCCTCTAAACCTAATAGATACTTTTTAAGCATCAATAAGTCGTTAGACTTTACTTGTTTATCTTCGTTGATATCACCGAGTAGAGTATCGCCACTAGGGAGGTCGCTACTAGTAGTAGTATCGGAAGGTACGGACGTTTCAGAGGGTGTAGTAGTAATATCCCCCTCAGATAGTTTTATATCCTCTAGTACTACTAGAGTAGTTCCAGAACCGATATCTTTACCCTTAATATCTACCTTATCACCAGTTTTAAACTTAGAGATATCTATATTATTATCATTAACGATAGTTATAGTATCTTCTTGATTGTCTACTTTAAGTTTAAAACTATTATTAGTATCATCGATGCTTACTATTTCTCCTGTAAATGATACGTCTACACCTTCAATAGCAGATGTAGTAGTTTCAGTAGGTTCAGTTTGAGTAGTAGTTGTAGTAGTAGGTTCAGTAACATCACCAGCAGTAGTACCGTCTGGTTCAGTACCCCAAACTAGAATGCCATCGACATACATAGTAATGTGGTCGTTAAGAGCGTCAGCAGATTTCAAATCATTTGGAGCGTTTTCAATTCCAATGTAAGACCAGTCATTAGTAGGGTCCCAAGCACCCTTAGTAGATTGACCATTTATAGCATCTGGAATAGAAATTCTAAATTGAACTTCATCACGGTGTTCACTTTGACCAGTAGGTTGAATAGCTCTGCCATCTTCAAATTGAATCTTAGCGTAATAAGTATTACCACTAGGGTCGCCCTCGTACTTATAAGGACCTGAAATGGTAGCGTGACCTTGTTCGCCCTCTTGATATTGTTGTGAATTGCTTTGAACTACTATATCATCAACGGAAAGTCCAGCATCAAGGATTTCGGAAACATCAAAGTAGTAGTTATAAGAGATATCTTCAGCAACACGAGCAGGCCAAGCGGTATGATTCATAGCCCAACACTTAATTTCAGTATAGCTATCGCCACTACCGTTTAAAGTAGCTGATATTTCCCATTCTGCCCATTTAGGTTCTTCGGTAGTAGGAAAATCGGAAAGAATTTCGCCACCATAGTCATCAATAAGAGCACATAGTGATGCAGTAAATCCAGCATTATAGTCTATAGCAACTTCGGAGTACTCATATTGAGCCACTGCGTTAGTATACTCACCTGAACTATTAGGACCTCCGACTAAAGCTCCATATAGAGTATGTGCATATTCAGTTTGCCAACCTTCGCCACTACTTTCTTGACCTAAATCGTTCCAGTGGTCATCATGAATACCAGATGCAGTTCTATGGTGGAACGCTGTAGGTTGCTTATCGCCCATACCAAGAACGTAACTCATTTCAAGATTGTTGTCACCGAACATATAATCCATTTGACTTTTAGCCCAATCGTTATACTTTTTAGAAAGAGTATCATTATCTTTAAATATGGTATCAGAAGCCAATTCAGCAATCCAAGCAGTGTTGGCAGCATGACGAAGTGAACCCCAGTTCATAAGATAAGCAAGACCATCTGGAGTATATTGGATTTGTTTTCCACCATAACCATTTATCCAGTAGTCAAGGTGATGTGATACATGGTCAATCCATTCTTTTTTACCAGTATTTATAGCATATAGCAATGCTGCACCTTGAGTAGTATCGTCCCAACATAAGCCCCAAGTATACTTCTTCTCACTAGATTGACTTTCTGTAGGAAATTGTGGAATATAATCACTTTCGCAAAGGTCAAGATATTTTTGGTCACCTGTAGCCATATATAACCAGTTAGCAGCATACATTAAATCGTCTACCCAAGTGGTAGTAGGATAGAATTGTTTCTGTACACCTTGGTCATCATTACTTCTAGTTTTGTCAGCGAGTTCAAAAAGACTCTTTGCGTGTTCAAGATACTGTTCAGCCTTATCGGAATCGTAATCTTTAAAGATGATATATCCTTCAGCAAGAGCAGCCGCAGAAAGTGCAACGGTAGTAGAGTCGGTAATTTCATCGTATGGACGTTCTTCATCACCGAATTTAAGTTTATGTTTTCTCATATAAACTTCAGCACTGCACCAAACGACGTGGTCGTCTGCATCTCCGATAGTACCAATCATCTTATCGCCCATATCACAAGCCATGACGTAGTCAAGACCCCATTGGATATTGTTTCTATAAAGTTCGCCAAGACCTGCTTTATCTACGGCATCTTTATACTGTATATATCCCCATGAAAGCATGGACGCCGAATAAGCATTAGTAAGAGTAAACTTATAATGGTCACCAGCATCGAACCAACCACCGTCTACAACGTCGGCAGGAGTGCCATCTTCCTTTACCATAGAGTCTGCACGCCATGATACTTCATTCCATTCTGGTAAAGTTCCAGCCTGTTGAACTTCATAAAAAAACATGGATTTTTGTAAAGCCTCAGCATAGTTATACTTGCTAGTGCTTTCTACTGCGTTGATGGTCATAGGCATACTACTAGCTATTGTTGAACATATAGTTAGTGCAGTCACCATGGATACAATTCTTTTTGTTAATTTTTTCAAAAAATTCCCTCCTAAAATTAAATGGTTATATCTAAGAATACCTTATATAGATTATTATAACATATTCATAGAAAAAATCAACTATTAATTTTAAATTTTACATTTTGGTATTAGTAACAAAAAAGATATAAAAGTTTCATGAAATTGTCACAAACTTTAGTATCAACTATGCTATAATGTTTATGATACCCTAGATATCAACTATATTTGAAATGAGGATTTTTAAATTATGAAAGTTTATAGAAAAATTTTAGCTGGTTTAATGGCACTATCCATGATGGCTACATTTATGGTAGGTTGCGATAAATCTAATAATACCGATGGTGCTGATAATACTACTGTAGGCGAAAGTTCTGCTGATAACTCTACATCATCTAACGATAATAACTCTACTGACGATAATAATACTAATAATACCGCAGATACTTCTTCTACTGTAGAAGAAAATAAGACTCCATCTCAACCTGATAATCTTGATTATACTGACGAAATCACTGACGGCGTAGTTATGACTGTTGGTGGTCACGATATAAACATGGAAGAATATAGATATTACTTCTTAAACTTAAAGAAATCCATAGGTGGCGACGACGAAACTTACTGGGACGGAACAGCTACTGAAGGTACTGACTCCAGTGGTAATAACGTATCTAAAACTGCTGAAGATGATAAACGTGACAAACTTTCTCAATTAAAGAACTATGTTATAACATATCTAGTAAATAACTATTGCGTTGAACAGATTGCTAAAGATAATAACATATCTTTGACTGCTGATGAAATTCAAGCCGTTCAAGATAAGTATGATGAAACTAAGGCATCTTATGAAAGTAATGAAAGTTCGGAATATGATACTTTTGAAGACTATCTAACTAGCACATACTGTACTAAAGAACTATATATTCAATCCACTACTAGACAGGCTTTGGAAGAAAAAGTAGTTCGTTCATTATATGAAGATGATTTTAGAAAGAATCTACTTCCACAGTATATACACTGCGAACACATTCTATTTAGTACTACTAACGTCACTGCCGAAACTGAGGCTATCCCTGATGATGCTACTGATGATGAAAAAGCAGAAATCCAATCCAATAACGATAAGGCTCTTGAAGAGGCTAAAAGCGATGTAAGAAAGAAAGCCGAAGAAGTTCTTCAAAAGATTAAGGACGGTGCAGACTTCGATGAAATGGTCGCTGAATACAATGAAGACCCTGGCGAAACTGTAAATGAAGATGGTTCTGTAAATGGTTACTACTTTAAGTCTGGAACTATGGTTCAAGCCTTTGAAGACGCTGCTTTCGCTCTAGGTGATAACGAAGTTAGCGACTTGGTAGAAACTGACTATGGATATCACATTATTAAGAAAATTCCTATTACTGATGATGATGAGTATATCAATAAAAATATACTATCCCTAATTATGTACGATTTGAATACTGGTGAAAATACTACCTATTACACTCAATACTTAGAAATGGCTAACAAGTACTATGATGACATGGAAGTAACTTTTAGTGATGAATATTATAATATAAATACTAAATCATTACCAGAAAAGTCTTCAGTATTCCCTTATATTGACCCTGCCGTTAGCAGTGCTGAATAGTTTATAATACATCATATATTTTTTACAAGATGTTCTTAAAATAAGGACATCTTGTCTTTTTTAGTGATATTGTATAAATACTGTTAACTTTAAATATATATTATGATAAAATTTTTAAGAATATCTTGAAATTTAAGTTAATTAATGCTATACTTAACTCATAAAGTATTTTGTAACTGAAAATATATCTATGGAGGTTTAATTAAAATGAATAAGAATTTCAAAAGAGTATTTGCAGGAGTATTAAGTGCATCTATGCTATTAACTTCTAGCATGATAAATCCTGCTGTAGCATCAGCTGAAACCACCATCAACTATGGTGATGCCTTAGCACTATCACTATACTTCTATGATGGAAACCAATGTGGTACTGAAGTTAATGACAATCCATTAACTTGGAGAGGTAACTGTCATACTTATGATAGTGAAGCATCTTTAGATAATGCTCAAGGTTTAGGTTCTGCTGAAAAGGAGTTTATCAAAAATGCTAATGGTGGTTCTAATACCGTTGATGTATCTGGTGGATACCATGATGCAGGTGACCATCTAAAATTCTCTATGACTATGGCATTTTCATCTACTAACTTAGCATGGGCATATAATCAATATCCAGAGGCTTTTACTGAAACTGGTGCTAAAGACCATCTTTTTGATATACTAAAAGAAATGTGCGACTACTTTATGAAAGTTACATATCTTGATGATAATGACGACGTCGTTACTTTCTGTTACATGGTTGGTGGCGATAATGACCATGGTGAATGGTCTGCACCTGAAACTCAAACTATGAACAGACCTACATATTGGGCTACAAAATCTAAAAACTCTACAGATGCAGCTTGTCAAATGGCAGCAGCTTTAGCAAGTGCATCTATGGCATTCAAGGAAGTAGATAGCAACTACGCTAGTGAATGTTTAAAGTATGCTAACGCTCTACAAAAGTTCGGTTCTACTTACAAAAATGCTACTTATGATGGCGTTGGTTCTTACTATTCTAGTACTTCTCAAAATGATGACATTGCTTGGGGTGACTTATGGTGTCATCTAGCAAGTGGTCAAATAGATAGTTATAATCCAATAACTCCACAACAAGGCGTTTACAATGGCGAATATGACCACTGGATTTACACTTGGGACAAGGTTTGGGGTGGATATTCTACTTTACTATCTCAACTAGGTTTTGGCGATGCCTTTACTAATGAATTAAAGTTCGAAATGGATAAACAAACTACTGATTATAGTCCAAAATACTATACTATAGGTGGTGGTTGGGGAGCATCACGTTACAATTGTGCTTGGCAGATGTATGCTATGCAATATGCTAGTGCTACTGGCAACGACCAATTCTATGAGTATGCTAAAAAGAACATGGACTATCTATTAGGAGATAATAATAGTAATACAAGCTATCTAATAGGTTACGGCGAAAGTTGGCCTGTACATATTCACCATAGAGCAGCTAACTGCTCAGCAGATTCTACTCAAAACCCATCAGCAACATATACCCTATATGGTGCTTTGATTGGTGGCCCTACTGGTGAAAATGGTACTTATGAGGATAATGCTAATAGCTATTCATTTACTGAACCTGCTCTTGATTACAACGGTTGCTTTATAATGGCTATTGCTGGTCTTTATGATAAGTATGGCAATGGTACTGACAAGCTAAATAGTATTATCACAGAGGCTACTGAAATAGACGAAAATCATAAGTTTGGTAATTGGGGCAGTGATAATCCAACTGAAACTACTACCTCCGAAGCAACTACTACTGAACCTACTACCACTGAACCAACCACTACTGAACCTACTACCACCGAACCAACCACTACTGAGCCTACTACTACTGAACCAACCACTACTGAGCCTACTACAGTTACTACTACAAACGGTGGTACTGGTGGATATGACCATCCTGTTGACCATTCTGGTACAGTAGTAGCTATTGATACTGACAATGATACTATTACGCTTGAATATGATGGTAAAACTATTGTTTGCAAAAATTATAACCACTTTGATTTTTCACAATTTAAAGTAGGTGATGCTGTAGATTTCACAGTTGTTGCTGAAGATACTTCTCCTTATCTTACTGAAATTAAACTATCATCAGTAACTACTACTCAACCTACCGATACTGAACCTACTACTACTTCTTCTACTACTAATATAGAACCAAACGTTCTATTAGGTGACGTTAATGGTGATGGTAATGTTAAATCTAATGACTTACTACTATTAAAGAAGTTCTTACTAGGCTTATCCGAAGAAACTGAAATAGTTCGTGTTAGTGCTGATATCAACGGTGACGGAGATGTTAAGAGTAACGACCTATTACAATTAAAGAAATATCTATTAGGTTTAGCTGAACTATAATCTTAAAGATATATATATCTATGCAGATACTATTAAGTTAGTATCTGCATTTTTTGTATATGTTTCAACAGAGTTCTCTAAATTTCGATAAGAAATATATCTGCTAACTAACAGATTTCTTTTAAACTCTTGATTTTACTACCAAATTAATATATAATATTATAAGTATCCAAAAAAAAGGGGAATTTATATGAAAAACACTTCAAAATTAGTATATACAGCAATAATAACATCTATGTTATTCTTCGTAGGGTGTAACAATTCAAGAACTGCCGATATAAACCTTGGTGACAGTTATCTTCAAGAAACTACTACATCTGTCCAGACCACCACTACTACTCAAGAAGTTACTACCTCTAGGGAACTAACTCTACAAGAAAAACTACAGAACACCTGCTGGATTGGTGCTAATGGCACTAGAAATATCATGAGTTTCACCTTTACAGATAATACTATTACTGTAAGTAGTATGCTATCTAGTGGTTGGCAAGACGAAGATATAACTGGCTATTGGACTATAGATGACCAAAAAATTACAGTATACTCCGATATCAATTTGACCGAAATGATAACCTACTATGATTACTCATTGCATAAGTTTCAAAATGGTGATACTTTTTTGTATATGGAAGGTATGTACTTCACTATGGCAGATACTCCAACTAAAGACTTCTCCACTGTATGCGATGACTTAACGCAATCTTTTAACGATATATCAGCCGTAACCGATGGTGGCTTTTGGGTCGGTACTAACGATGTAGATGTAGACTTCCTAGTGTGCAACTACGGAGATATATATTTATATCTTGCTAATAAAAACACTCCCGATACTACATACTATGACGGCAAATGGGGACTTACTGTAGATACTTTCTATATAATAGATAATGAAACTTCCGATTTTATCTACTATAAATGGAACTTTAATCCAGATACTTCCGTTCTAACCTTAACTAACTCAGATGGTACAAGCGTAGAGTTCTCTAAAACTGAGGCTACTGGCTTTGGTTCTGTAATGGAAATAGTAAACTCTCACCTAGATGGCACTTACGAAGATACTACTACTACCACTGAAGATACTACTACAACTACTCTTGAAACTACCACCACTACTGAAGAAACTTCTACTGAAAACTATCTTGAAACCACAACTATAGCAACTACTTATGAAAATACTAATAACTACTTTAATAATGAAACTCAATACGTCAACCCAGACAATTCCGACTATGACGACTCTAAAGATTATTACGATAACTATGTAAAATCCGATGCCACAACTTTCGACAGACAACCTAAAAACTATTACAACTATAATACTACCACTTATGCTTACGATTATAATTCTACATACTATAATGATAGCAGTAGTAATATCTATGGATATTAACGTTTAAAAAAGTATATAACTATTCCCTTATCCAACGGATAAGGGAATTTTTATCTATATAAGTTTGAAGTGTTGCATAGCCTTTTGAATACCATCATTATAAAGGGTATCTGTTATATACGAAACGTATGGATATATTACAGAATTACCTTTCATAGCAATACTATTTTTTACAGCTTTAAGCATAGGTAAATCATTTTCGCCATCACCGATTGCATATAGGTCATCATCATTGATATTGAACATTTTAGCAACCATATCTATAGCAGTAGATTTAGTAAATCCTTTAGGAACTACTTCCATAAAAGCCTCACCATTTTCCTCACGATGTATACACTCAAAGTTAGGTTCTAAAAAGTCGATTAACTTTTGAGTGTTTGGAGTATCATCTTTCCAAATTAAGAACTTATCGAATATAAAGTCTGGGTGTTCAATACCTCTGTTGACATCTTTGCCCTCTTTATCGAATAAAGCCTTTAATCTTAAAGCATGATTTTCAGTACACATAGTATTATCAAAGAATATTCCATCACGATGTTCATATAAAGGTTCAAGATTACATTGTCTAATCATGTGAGCGACTTCTAAACAGAAGTCTTTATCTAAACTATTGTGAAATAGTTCTTTGCCATCTACGATTATGTTAGTTCCACAACCACATAGATATCCATTAAAACCTAGTTTTTTAATTTCGGGATTTACATTGCAATACACTCTACCAGTATTGATAAAAGTCATGCAACCGTTTTGACGGAGCATATTAATAGTATCTTTGGTAGACTGTGGAATATATTTCTTTCCATCATCGGAAATAATAGTACCATCTATATCGAAAAAAACAGCTTTCATATAAAATTCTCCTTTGTGAAATCAATTTCATATAGATATTATAGTATACTATTCTAAAAAAGTCAATAGGCAGATTAATTGAAATCTGCCTTGATACTTTTTAAAGTTGTTTCATAAGATTAATCATTTCAAGAACTGACATAGCACAATCAGTACCCTTGTTACCTGCTTTAGTTCCTGCACGTTCAATAGCCTGTTCAATGTTATCAGTAGTAAGAACTCCGAACATTACTGGAATGCCACTCTGTAAAGATACTGTTGCTATTCCTTTAGATACTTCTGCACAAACGTAATCATAGTGACTTGTAGCACCTCTAATTACTGCACCCAAACAGATTATTCCATCATACTTGCCACTTTGAGCCATCTTTTGAGCAACTAATGGAATTTCAAAAGCTCCTGAAGTCCAAGCAAGGTCTATATTTTCGGATTTAACATCGTGGCGAAGTAGACAATCTTCTGCCCCTCCGATTAGCTTACTTACTATAAATTCATTAAATCTTGATGCAACTATACCTATTTTAAGGTCATTGCCTAAGTATTTTCCTTCGATTATGTTCATTTAAAAAACTCCTTTTCAATTAAGATTTATTTTAACAAACAAATGAGTTGTTTGTTTATTCCTCATCATCTAAATCGCTATCATAATAAGCTCTTAAAGGTGTATCAGATAAATCTAGTTTACCAACTTCAAATAATTTTCTAAGTATCTTTTCATAATTTTTTTGTGAAATGGGAACTACTCTATCTTCGATACTATTATGACTATCAAACCACATACATTGACTTTCATAATCGTATCCTATTTCATTGATATGAACTAGACGTATTTGATTATCTTCAAAATCTCTAATTAAAATATACATAAAATCACTCCAAAAATAGTTAATCATTTAAATTATCATAGTTTACTAGATGTCCCATTCTGTGCTGTTTAGTTTTCAAATAGAAACTATCAAAGCGATTGGACTTAATCTGTATTGGAACTCTTTCGACTATTTCAATGCCATACTCTGATAAGTCCGATATCTTTAATGGATTGTTAGTCAATAGTCTTAACTTAGATATTCCCAACTTTAATAGCATTTGCGAACCACAAGAATAGTCACGCAAATCTGGAGCAAATCCTAATTTGATATTAGCATCAACAGTATCAAGACCTTGTTCTTGAAGTTCATAAGCTTTAATCTTGTTGATTAGTCCAATACCTCTGCCCTCTTGTCTTAGATATAATAACGCTCCTCTACCCTCTTTTGCGATTTGTTTCATAGCACTGTCTAGTTGTTCACCACAATCACAACGGCATGAACCGAATACATCACCAGTTAGACATTCCGAATGAACTCTACAAAGTACTGGTTCACCATTAGATACATCGCCCATAGTCAATGCTACATGATGCTCCATAGTAATGTTGTTATAAAATCCATGGATAGTAAAATCCCCATACTTAGTAGGAAGTTTTGCAGTTGCTACTTCTTGCATAAAGAAATCGTGCTTTTTACGATACGCTTGTAACTCCTTGATAGTTATAAAAGTTAGATTATTTTCCTTAGCGAACTTTATTAAATCATCTTTACGCATCATAGTGCCGTCATCTGCCATGATTTCACAACATAAGCCCACTTGTTTCAAACCAGCAAGACGAAGTAAATCTACAGTAGCCTCGGTATGACCATTTCTTTCAAGAACGCCACCCTTTTTAGCCTCTAGTGGAAACATATGCCCAGGGCGACGGAAATCACAAGGTTTAGAGTTATCATCTACACACTTCATGGCAGTAATAGAACGTTCTTGTGCAGATATTCCAGTAGTAGTAGATACATGGTCTATACTTTCAGTAAAAGCTGTTTCATGATTATCTGTATTATGTGCAACCATAGGGTGTAATCCTAACTTTTGAATGTACTCCGAACTCATAGGCATACAGATTAATCCCTTAGCTTTACAAGCCATGAAGTTTACATTTTCAAGAGTTGCCCCCTCAGCTGAACAGATTAAATCACCTTCGTTTTCTCTGTCTTCGTTATCACTAACCATGATAACTTTACCATTTCTTAAATCTTCAAGAGCCTGTTCAATAGTATTGTATTCAAACATTTTAAAACCTCCTTTAAATTTTTAGTATGTTATATCTAGCATTTCCATAACATAATATATTCTATTTCATTGGTAGATACATCTACTTGTTGAGATTTAATAGAAAATCCCTCTCTTTGATAAAATTTTAAAGCATATGTATTCTTTTGATATACATTTAAAAATAAATTATCTTTAAGATTTTTAACATAATCTAGTAACATTTTTCCAATGCCCTTTGATTGCATATCTGATTTAACAAATATACCCTCAATAGTATTATTCGATAAACCTATAAATCCACATAATATACTATTATCAACATATACATATACTTCAGAATTTAAAATAGCATCTTTAACATAATTATAATTTTCAATTCAATAAGAGCTATCTATATAGTTATGAGTTTTAATATTAGTATCTAACCAAATCTTCATAACTATATCGATATCATTTTCTTGTAATTTTCTAATCATAAATATTTTAGACCTTTCAACTAATTAGTAGTAGATTACTTATTAAATAAATCTTTATTTTTCATAACAATATCAAGGATTTGTTCTATTGGAACATCTAATTTCATTTTTTCCTTGCCGTCCTTGTCGTAACCGACTAACTTCCAATTTAGATTAGTAACATCACCACCAGTGACGTTTCCGAACTGTTTAGTAATTTCTCCTAGATTATTAATATCAAATGGTAATTTCATGAAAAATCCTCCTAAAAATTGATGTTATTACTTATTTGATTAAATGGAATGACATCTTTAACTGGAACAGTATGTTCATTTAAAGATTTTTCAAGCCAAACCATATCGAACCATTTATTGAACTTATATCCACAACTATGGAACTTTCCAACCATGGAGTATCCTAAATGTTGGTGAAAATAGATACTATCATTAGTTAGATGTTCGTCTTCAGTATTGGTACATGATATACAAGCGTTTACATTTAGAATATTCTGCTTTTTTAAGATATCTTCAAGTACTTGATATAACTTTTTTCCATAACCTTTGCCATGAAATCCTTGCTTTATATATATTGATGTTTCTACTGCCCAATCGTATGCTTTACGATTTTTAAACTCAGAGGCGTAAGCGTATCCAACTATTTGATTATCCTCAATAGCCACAATATATGGATATCTTTTTAATGTAGATACAATTCTATTAGTAAAATCCTCAAGAGTAGGAATATCATACTCAAAAGTTATGGCAGTATTCAAGATATATGGCTTGTATACTTCTAATATTTTGTGGCTATCCATAGGAGTTGCCACTCTAATTTTAAGGTTACTCAAAATAATCAACTTCTTTCCGATTATAAAAATCCATGTTTAGATAGAAATGTAGTATCAATATTAGAAGTACTATCTTTAAAGTTTAGGAACTTTTCAACATACTTTCCAATGATATCACATTCAATATTTATTCTATCACCAACGGATTTATTTAGTAAAGTAGTTTCACTTGCAGTATGTGGAATTATCGAAACTTTAAAAGATGTATCGTTGACGTTAGCAACCGTTAGACTTATACCATCAAGAGCCACTGAACCCTTTTCAACTATATATTTTAGAGTTTTACTCTCAGCAGATATAGTTATCCAAACGGCATTTTCCTCACGTTTAAAGTTGATAATCTTTCCAGTTGCGTCCACATGGCCAGATACTATATGTCCACCAAATCGACCGTTACAGAGCATAGCACGTTCCATGTTTACTTTGCTACCCACTTTTAAATCGCCTAAGGAACTTCTACGCAGAGTTTCCGCCATGATATCGGCAGTAAAAGAGTTATCTGTAAGAGTATCAGCAGTAAGACAAACCCCATTGATTGCTATACTATCGCCTAAATGGATATCATTAAAGATTTTTTTACCACCAAAAGTAATCTTACTAGATACGCTCCCCTTTTTGATACTTAATACTGTTCCAATTTCCTCTATTATGCCTGTAAACATTTTAAATTAATCACCTCTTTAGATAAACATTTTTTGTAATAGACCTTTTTTATAGGTTTTAAGGTCTTGCAACTTTTTAGTTTCAAGTTCTATTTTTTTATCTAGGCTAGTAAATAGGTTCGCTATTCGGTTTTGTTCTTCTATGCTTGGATATTTTACTATAAAATTATATATATCACTACTACTTATAGATTGAAATGTTGAACCTTGTGAGATTTTATCCCAATAATTTTCATATGCCAATAAATATTGATAAATATATTTTTTATTTAGTTTTGTTAATAACTTACACATTCCACGACCAATACAAGCATAATGGTTAGATATAGCAACATTTCCAACTGGTGCTCGAACACTTATTAATATATCTCCAATATCACAAGTTTTAGTTATTTGAGTAGTGTAATTCTTAGGGTTGGTTTTTCTATTAAATATGTCTGCATTTCCTTGTATTAAAGGCATTCCTTTATTTGTATTGTTGTAATTTTCGGAATTTGGCGATTGTCCCATCACTATTTCGCATATATCCCCCAACTTAGCAGATTTCCACCCCTGATTATTAGAGAAAACTTTTTTTAATAACCCTTTTTTGTACAACTTAAGGTTTTCCACTAACTTCTCTTGTAACTCTATCTTCCTATCTATTAGGCTTAGAAAATTAGCTATTTTGGTTTGCTCCTCTAGGCTTGGAACTGGTACTAATGTTGATGCAACTAAGTCACTGTTTAAATTTAATACTGTACTTCCAGCAGATAATTTTATATATTGAGATTTCATATATTGTGAACTTAATAACTCAACAAGAAAATTAATATAAAAATAACTACTATAATTGCTAATTAATAACCAACCATCATGTATATAACCATCTATATTTAAAATATATGGTCTACCAAAACTCATTGAATTAGATAGTATTAAATCTCCTTTATGAACTGCTCTAGATTTTTTTGCTCCTTCTATAGTGATTTTTTCTTTAGTTGAATTTATATACATATCATCAGTAGACACATCTCCTATCTTTATCCAATTAACACCATTATCATTTGATGTAATATATTTATTAATTGGTCTTGGTGACGCACCTCTTTTAATATCTACTAATCTACCCAATTTTTTTAACTGCCACTCATTATTAAACTCTTTAAACCTTAGTTTAGGTACAAGCATTAGAACACCTACTTTCTGTACTCCAAGAATAAATCATCGCCGATAGTTTCATTTTTAACTAATTTGAACTTTTTAGCTAAGTCAGGATTTTCAAATCCAAGACCACCAACGGAAGTCTTAGCAGAAACACCACCTAAAATCATTGGAGCTAAATATACTTGAACACAATCCACGATATCACTTTCAAGGGCTGAAAAGTTTAGTTCCGAACCACCCTCAATAAGAACGCTATCCACTTTTAGACTTCCCAAGATTTGCATTAGTTGTGATAAATCCACCTTACCATTTTTGGATTGAGTTTTAATGACTTTTACACTCAAACTTTCCAATTGAGAAATCTTTTCAGTATCGTTAGAGATTGTAGCTACATAGGTAGGAACATCTTTAGATGTTGTAACTAAGTTACAATCTAAAGGAATACGCAACCTACTATCGCAGACTATTCTAATAGGATTTGATGGTTTTTCAACTCTGCAAGTAAGCATAGGATTGTCTGCTAATACTGTACCAATTCCAACCATTATTGCAGATACTCTTTTTCTAGTTTGATGCGTATGCTCCCTAGATTGTTCACAAGAAATCCAACGAGATTTTCCACTATATGAGGATATTTTACCATCTAATGTAGTAGCAAACTTCATAATGACATATGGAATCTTAGTAGTTATATAGTGAAAAAATATATCGTTGAGTTTATCACATTCGGAACGCATAAAATCGGTGATAACCTCTATACCATTACTTCTAAGATATTCCACACCTTTTCCACTAACTAACGGATTGGGGTCACGAGAACCAATTACTACTTTAGATATTCCATGTTCAACGATAGCCTCAGTACAAGGAGGTTGTTTTCCATAGTGACAACAAGGTTCAAGAGTTACATACATAGTAGCATTAGAACAATCGATATTATTAGTATCGCAATATTTAAAGGCATTGCGTTCAGCATGGAGGTCGCCATACTTAGCATGATATCCTTCAGCGACTATAGTATTATCTTTAACTATAACTGCTCCAACTAGTGGGTTGGGATTTACAAAACCTATGCCATTTTTAGCCAACTCTATAGCACGTTGCATATAAAAATTATCATTCATAGTATAATCCTTTCAAAAAAACAAATCCCAAAGATGTGCAACTTCGGGATTTAATATAATAAAGATATTCTAAAATTATCAATATCAATTATTAAAAACATATCTTCTTTCATCTCGACTTTACGATTGGTTTTGGAATTACACCAAATCATGCCAAAAGGCTCGTGGACTTTACCACCAGTTACGACTTTCACGCTACCCCCGAAGATTTTACTTACTTATTATAATAATAATTATAACACTAAATCAAAAAAAGTCAATAGGTTGATAAAATTTCTTTTAATACCCTTGAAAGCAAAATTTATCTAAAAATGAGTTTTACTATTTTAACAATCAAGTTTTACAAACATTTCACTAAAGTCAGGTGGTGGCTTTACAGAAAATCATAGTATAATATATATCGTAAAAGATATAAAAATTAAATTTACAGATAGAAAGGATTTTTCTTTATGAGTATTAAGAGAGTATCAGCAGTATTATTTGCAACCATATTTATGGCTAACATAATGGGAGGTTGTGCAAAGGTATCTAATAACGATATCGCTGTAATATCAAGAGAGGACGGCTCTGGTACTAGAGGGGCTTTCATAGAACTAACTGGCGTAGAACAAAAAGACGCTGATGGAAATAAGACTGATATGACTACCATAGATGCTATTATCGCTAAAAGTACTGATGTAGTTATAACTCAAGTATCTGGTAATAAAAATTCTATTGGATATATCTCATTGGGTGCAATTAACGATACTGTTAAAGCAGTCACTGTAGATGGCGTAGAACCTACTTCCGAAAATGTAAAGAATGGTAGCTATCCAATTTCAAGACCATTCAATATAGCTACTGGTGATAAAGTTTCCGATTGTACTCAAGATTTTATAAACTATATTCTAAGTGCAGAAGGTCAAGCTATTGTAGAAGCTAAAGATTACACTCCTGTAGTAGATAACGCTGAAAGTTTTAAATCTAATGGAGCTACTGGAAAGGTTGTAGTTGCTGGTTCTACATCGGTATCGCCAGTTATTGAAAAGATTGCCGAAGAATATCAAACTGTAAATACTGGAGTTACTATTGAAATTCAAACTTCCGATAGTACATCTGGTATGAAAGCCGTTCTTGATGGCACTTGCGATATAGGAATGGCATCAAGAGAACTTAAAGACGATGAAACAGTTCTAAATGATACTGCCATAGCTTTAGACGGTATTGCAATAATAGTAAATAACGATAATACTATCGAAAACTTAACTACTCAACAGATTTGTGATATATATACTGGTACTATCACATCTTGGGACGACTTTTCTTAATGATATTAACACTTAGTTAGAGGTGAACTTTTATTATGAAAAATAAAATCCTTGAAGTTGCTATGAAAGTACTATTCTTATTATGTGCTTGTATATCTATATTAGCAGTAGGTCTAATATGTTGGTTCATGTTTAAAAATGGACTACCCGCAATAACTAAGATAGGTCTTGGTGATTTCATTCTAGGAGAAAATTGGAAACCATTAGACGATAATGCTCAATATGGTATCTTATCCATGATTTTAGGTAGCTTATATGTAACTGCTGGAGCAATTATAATAGGCGTCCCAATAGGATTACTTACAGCTATATTTATGGCTAGATTTTGCCCTGCATGGCTATATAAGATTTTAAAACCACCAATAAATCTACTAGCAGGAATACCATCTATAGTATACGGTTTCTTTGGAATGTGTGTAATAGTTCCATTCGTTAGAGATTACATAGGTGGAGATGGTAACAGTATTCTAACTGCATCTATACTACTAGGTATGATGATTCTACCTACTGTTGAAAGTTTATCCGAAACTTCTATAAAAGCCGTATCGCAGAGTTACTATGAGGGTGCATTAGCTTTAGGAGCAACTCACGAAAGAGCAGTATCTACTGTAATAGTACCTGCTGCAAAATCTGGAGTTCTTTCTAGCATAATATTGGGAATAGGTAGAGCTATCGGTGAAACTATGGCAGTAATAATGGTCGCAGGAAATCAACCTAGAATACCAGACAATCTCTTAAAGGGCGTAAGAACTCTTACTGCAAACATTGTAACCGAAATGAGTTACGCTACTGGACTTCATTATGATGCCTTAATTGCTACTGGTGTAGTATTGTTTGTATTCATACTATTGCTAAACATATCGCTTAGCTTGGTTACAAAAAAGAAAGAGGTGTAATCTATGGAAGGCATTAAGGCAGAAAATAATATTATTCAAAAAGAGTGTAAGAACATTCCAAAGGATAAAACTCTTAAAGAGGTTTGGACTGAAAGATGGAAAACTTATAAATCTCACCCACTTGCATTAGGATTTTTTATACTAATAAGTCTATGTGCTATAATAACATCGTTGATATTCTTATTCCTAGTAGGATACGTTGTGATTAAAGGTGTACCATACTTAAAACCAAGTCTATTTTCTCCAACTTATACTAGTGAAAATGTATCTATGTTTCCAAGTATAGTGACTACTCTTGAAATGGTAGGATTATCATTGTTAGTATCTGTACCTTTTGGAGTAGGTTGTGCAATCTACTTAGTGGAATACGCTAAAAAAGGAAACAAAATAGTTAAGATTATCCGATTAACTACACAAACACTATCAGGAATACCATCAATAGTATATGGTTTGTTTGGTATGTTGTTCTTTGTAACGTCTTTAAAGTGGGGATATTCATTACTTGCAGGTTCGTTTACGATAGCTATAATGATATTACCTATAATAATCACCAGTACCGAAGAAGCTCTAATGACTGTAGATGACAGTTATCGTGAGGGAAGTTTCGGTCTAGGTGCTGGAAAGTTAAGAACTATATTCGTAATAGTATTGCCATCTGCAATGAACGGAATTTTAGCAGGAATAATCTTAGCAATAGGCAGAATTATAGGTGAAACTGCTGCTTTGATATACACATCGGGAACTATGGCACAAATTCCAAAGAACGTATTCAGTTCAGGTAGAACTTTAGCTACACATATGTACTTACTATCTGGTGAGGGTTTACATATGAATGAAGCTAGTGCCGTTGCTGTAGTAATCTTGATTACAGTACTTGCTTTAAATGGAGTAGCATCTTTAATAGCCAAAAAATTATCGAAAGGAAAGTAATGTTTATGAGTACAAATGTTAAGTTCAGCGTATCTAATATGAACCTATACTACGGAGATTTTCACGCACTAAAAAACGTAAACTTGGATATGAATAAGAATGAAATTACTGCATTTATAGGGCCATCTGGTTGTGGAAAATCCACGCTTTTGAAGTCTTTAAATCGCATGAACGACTTAGTAGAAGGCTGTAAGATAACTGGTAATATTAGACTTGATGGCGTAAACATCTACAAGGATATTGAAATAACTAAACTTAGAAAAGATGTAGGAATGGTCTTTCAAAAACCAAACCCATTCCCTATGAGTATCTACGATAATATTGCGTATGGCCCTAGAACTCATGGGATAAAGAAGAAACATGAATTAGATGAAATTGTAGAAACTAGTTTAAAACAGGCATCTATTTGGAACGAAGTTAAAGACAGACTAAAAAAATCTGCATTAGGAATGTCTGGTGGTCAGCAACAAAGATTATGTATCGCTAGAGCGTTAGCAGTAAAGCCACAAGTAATTCTTATGGACGAACCAACATCTGCATTAGACCCAATATCCACTATGAAAATAGAAGAACTATGCGAAGAATTAAAGCCTAACTATACAATAATCATGGTTACACACAATATGCAACAGGCTACTAGAATTTCTGATAAGACTGCGTTCTTCCTACACGGCGAAGTCGTAGAGTATGGCAATACTCAAGAACTATTCTCCATGCCTAAGGATAAGCGTACTGAAGATTATATAACTGGTAGATTTGGTTAAAAAAATATTTCGTTTTGGAGGTTTATTTCTATGAGTACTAGCGTTAGAAAACATTTTGATGGTCAACTTAAAGACCTCAATGAACGTATGCTTAAAATGGCTAGTGAAACAGAACATTCTATTAAAGTTACTATTAAGGCTCTAACTAGCAAGGATACTTCTGAATTGAGTTCTATTGTAAATGGTGAGGCTCTAATAGATAAGCTAGAACGTCAAATTGAAGGCAAATGCTTAAAGTTACTACTACAGCAACAACCCGTAGCTAAAGATTTAAGAACTATATCTTCAGCATTGAAAATAATAACCGATTTGGAAAGAATTGCTGACCAATCGATTGAAATTGGTGAGATTATATTAAAGCTATCTTTTGGTAAAGAACTTTCCTCTGATGCCAAGCTGAACGAAATTATATATAATATACAACTTATGGCGACTTCTAGTGTTAGAATGGTTGAAGAAAGCATCGTGGCATACACCGAACATGATGTTTCTAAAGCAAATATGATTATCGATGCCGATGATTGCATTGATGACTACTTTGTAAGAATCCGTGATGATATTGTTAAATATATAGTAACTAACAACACTCAAGCCATTAGCGAACTATGTGTAGATTTACTTACTATCACAAAGTATCTTGAAAAGATTGGCGACCATGCCGTAAATATCGCTGAATGGGTTAAGTTTGATGTTACTGGTATCCATAAAGACGAAAAAATCCTTTAATTTAATTTGATTGCTTGTAAATGTTATATTTTTTCCTTTAGTCTGTAGAGTATCTCAATAGTATGAGATACTCTAATTTTTACCAAATACCTACTTGATATTTTACTTAAATTTAACTTACATTAAATAATTTTTTAATAATATTCTGTTAATATATAAAAAAGGAGGTTTTTTTTAAGTAAGTGAAAAGTTTAAGTTAAAACTATTATATCAAAAAAAGGATTTACCTAATATATTAATTTTAATGGTAAATAAACTAAACCTATATGATACATAATAGTTAATAGAAAAAATATAATATTTTGGAGGATTTTTTATGGACATCTTTGCGGTTATATCGCTAATTGGTGGACTAGCTCTGTTTTTGTATGGCATGAACATTATGGGCGAAGGTTTGGAAAAACTCGCTGGTAGTAAACTTGAAAAAATCTTTGAGAAGTTGACTTCTAATAAGTTTAAGGGTTTAATACTAGGTATGACTGTTACAGCGATAATACAATCGTCATCTACTACTACGGTAATGCTTGTAGGATTTGTAAACTCTGGAATTATGAAACTATCCCAAGCCATACCAATAATAATGGGTTCTAACATAGGAACTACCATTACATCATGGATTTTAAGTCTTTCTGGTCTTGAAAGTGATAACTTCTTTATTAAGATGTTAAAGCCAACTTCATTTTCGCCAATAATCGCATTAGTGGGTATAATTCTAATAATGACCAAAAAAAGCGATAAGGCTAAAGTTATAGGTAATGCTCTACTAGGATTTTCCATACTAATGTTTGGTATGAATACTATGGGTAGTGCTGTTGAACCTCTATCAGAAGTACCTGAGTTTAGAGAAGTTATGGCTAAGTTTAGCAATCCATTTTTAGGAGTTATTGTAGGAGCAGTATTAACAGCCATCATACAATCTTCAGCTGCATCAGTAGGAATGTTGCAATCATTGTCTAATGCGAACCTAATAACTTTTGGTTCAGCCATACCAATAATACTAGGACAGAATATCGGTACTTGTGCGACTGCATTACTATCATGTATAGGTGCAAACAAGAATGCTAAAAGAGTAGCTATAGTTCATCTGTTCTTTAATGTAATTGGAACAGTAGTATTTCTAGCAATATTCTACACACTAAACGCATTTTTCGACTTTACGTTCTTAAATGATAACGTTAGTAGTTTTAATATTGCAGTAGTTCATACAATATTCAATGTAGTAGCTACAATAATAATGTTCCCATTTATAAACCTTCTTGAAAAGTTAGCTTACTTAGTTATTAAAGACACTGAAGAAAAAGAAGAAGTTCAAATGCTTGATGAACGCATTTTAAATACACCATCTGTAGCACTTGAGCAATCTAGAAACGTTACTAATAAGATGTGCGAAAAGACTATTAAAGCTATAATGCTATCTTTAGATGTTTTTAAATCTTATGATGAGGCTAAGGCTGAAAAGGTTAGAACTTACGAAACTATGGTTGATGCTTATGAGGATAGAATTGGTTCATATCTGTTAAAGTTGAACTCCCGTAATTTAAGCGAAACCGATAGCAAATGTATTTCAGAATTACTTCATGTAATCGGTGATTTTGAAAGGATTTCTGACCACGCTATGAATATAATAGAAATATCGGAAGAACTTCACTCTAAAAAGATAGAGTTCTCTAACGACGCTTACGAAGAAATGATGGTATTAATTCACGCTATCACCGATATTCTAAATATGACTGCTAAATCTTTTGAAAATAATGATGTGGAATTAGCACATCAAGTTGAACCCCTTGAAGAAGTCATTGACCGTCTTAGATTGGAAATGCGTAACAGACACATTCAACGTCTAAAAGATGGCAAATGTACCATGGAACTAGGTTTCGTATTTACCGACCTTTTAACTGAATTAGAACGAGTTTCTGACCATTGTTCTAACATTGCGGTTTGTATGATTCAAATTGAAGAAAATAATGCTGTAGAAGTTCATGAGTATTTAAATGTTCTATCTAAAGATAGTGAGTTTGAAAAACAATGTCAAAACTTTGCAGTAAACTATAGACTTCCAAAACAAGCCTAATATAATAATATATTAGTTAGATGAAGAATCACCTAGATAAAAAATCTTAGGTGATTATTTTATATATATCTATTGTGCATATAGACTGAATATATCCAAAATACACCTTGAAATTTATAAATTTTATAGAAATCTCAAATTCCTATTGACAAATAGGAAAAGTATGATATAATTAAATCATACTAATCCACTAGGTTAAATAAGTAAAGAACTTAAACCTTAAATAAAAATCATTGGAGGAATAAAAAATGGCAAATAATAATTGGAAATTTGAAACTAAACAACTTCATGTAGGTCAAGAAAAGGCAGACCCTACAACAGATGCTAGGGCAGTGCCAATATATCAAACAACATCATATGTGTTCCACAATTCCGAACACGCACAAGCTAGATTTAACCTATCCGATGCAGGTAACATCTACGGTAGATTAACTAACCCTACTGAAGACGTTTTTGAACAAAGAATAAACGCTCTTGAAGGTGGTGCAGGTGCTTTAGCTGTCGCTAGTGGTGCTGCTGCTATAGATTACACTTTTAGAACTCTTGCTCATAATGGCGACCATATAGTTGCTGCAAAGACTATCTACGGTGGAACTTACAACCTATTAGCACACACTCTACCAGATTTCGGCATTACTACTACTTTCGTAGACCCAGATGTTGAAAATGCTTTTGAAAACGCTATCCAAGAGAACACAAAAGCTATATTTATAGAAACTTTAGGAAATCCTAACTCTAACCCAATAGATATTCAAAAGGTGGCTGACATTGCTCACGCTCACAAGATACCTCTAGTAGTTGATAATACTTTTGGTACTCCATACCTAATTAGACCTATTGAATATGGTGCTGATATTGTAGTAGAATCTGCTACTAAGTTTATCGGTGGACATGGTACTACTTTAGGTGGTGTAATCGTTGAGGCTGGTAACTTCGATTGGGAAGCTAGTGGTAAGTTCCCATCATTAGTAGAACCAAACCCAAGCTATCATGGAATTAGTTTTGCAAAGGCTCTAGGCAAGGTTGCATTCGTTACTAAGATTAGAGCTATCCTACTTCGTGATACTGGTGCTACTCTATCTCCATTGAGTGCTTTCCTACTACTACAAGGCTTAGAAACTCTATCTTTAAGAGTAGAACGTCACGTTGAAAACACTAAGAAGATTATTGAATATCTACTAAGCAATCCTAAAGTTGAAAAGGTAAATCACCCATCTGTTGAATACAACGGCTACAAGGAAGTTTATGATAAGTACTTCCCTAACGGTGGTGGTTCAATATTCACTATCGAAATTAAGGGTGGAGAAGCTGAAGCTAAAAAGTTTATCGATAACTTAAAGATATTCTCCCTACTTGCTAACGTTGGCGATATGAAATCTCTAGTAATTCACCCAGCGTCTACTACTCACTCACAACTAAACGAAGCAGAGTTGGCTGAACAAGGTATTAAACCTAATACTATTAGACTTTCTATAGGTACTGAACACATTGACGACCTTATCGCTGATTTACAACAGGCTTTCGATGTGATATAATATAAGTATTAAACTTTATTATTGGGGGATTTAACTTATATGATGGTATCACAACTAAATGAACATTTATTAAATATCGATATAGTTGATAGAATACTCTTTGCCGATTTAGAGTATAATAATCAATGTGCCGATTGCATTATGATATTGGGTAGTTTAAAGGCTACAAAGTATCGTGTTCCAGTAGGGGTATCATTGTATAAGGAAGGTCGCTCATCTAAGATTTTACTTTCTGGTGGAAAACCACGTCCTGAATTTAACAGTATAAAAGAATGTTATCTAATGCAAGACGAAGCTATAAAGCTAGGTATCCCTAAAAGTGATATTATTGTTGAAGATACATCTTTAACCACCAAAGAGAACATTATTTGTTCTTTACTCCCTTTGGATAGATACTTTAAGTTAAGTAATATTAAATCTATAATATTAGTAACCACTGCATATCATATGCGTAGAAGTATCTTAATGGCTAAGACTTACTCTCCAAATTGGATTAACTTTATACCTTGCCCTGCAAGTGATACCCATACCAGAAGAAATAATTGGTATAAATCTGAAAAGGGTTTCTATAATGCCAAAAATGAAGTTTTAAAGATTATAAGTTATATAAATGAGGGTAGTATCCCCGATTTTGAAATTTAACGTGTTGGAGGTTATTTACTATGTCTAAAATATTTAAACAAGTTACTGATTTAATAGGTGGAACTCCTATTATGGAACTATCTAATATAGAAAAAAATCTATCCCTAGAAGCTACAATCATTGGTAAGCTAGAATTTTTCAATCCAGCTGGTAGCGTTAAGGATAGAGTTGCTAAGTATATGATTGAAGATGCTGAACAAAAAGGCACTCTAAAGAAAGGTTCTACTATTATTGAACCTACTAGTGGTAATACTGGTATTGGAATATCTTCAGTAGCGGTATCCAAAGGCTATAGAGCAATATTAACTATGCCTGAAAGCATGAGCGTTGAAAGACGTAATCTATTAAAGGCTTATGGTGCTGAAATAGTACTAACAGAGGCATCTAAAGGTATGGCAGGTGCTGTAGAAAAGGCTAAACAACTACAACAAGAAATTCCTAACTCAGTTATTCTAGGTCAATTCGATAACCCTGCTAACGTTAAGGCTCACATAGAAACTACTGGTCCAGAAATTTGGAATGATACTGATGGTAAAGTAGATATCTTTGTTGCTGGTGTAGGTACTGGTGGTACTTTAACTGGTGTAGGTACTTATTTAAAGTCTAAAAATCCTAACGTTAAGGTTGTAGCCGTTGAACCAGAAACTTCACCTTTGCTATCCAAGGGTAAAGCAGGAGGTCACAAGATACAAGGTATTGGTGCTAACTTTATTCCATCTATTTTAGATACTAAAATCTATGATGAAATTATAGCAGTTCCAAATGATGAAGCACTATCTACAGGTAACTACGTTGCTAAGACTGAAGGTATTCTAGTTGGAATATCTGCAGGTGCAGCAGTTTGGGCAGGTATTCAACTTGCTAAAAGACCAGAAAATAAGGGGAAAAATATAGTTGTTGTAATCCCAGATACTGGCGAAAGATATTTGTCAACCCCAATGTTTGATTAGTATATATTAATAAAAGAACCCTCATCTGTAATAGATGAGGGTTCTTTTAATGTTATTCTCTATTATATTTTATAATCTTTTCGATATCTATACTATGATAGACTATGTTATATACTAATATAAAAGTTATAATAGGCATTATGGTAAATGCAAACATAGTTATAACACTCATAATGGAGAGTTCCTCTAGGGTGTGATTAGGACATATAACGTTTATCCAAGGAAGATAATAAGCGTTTATCAATCTGTATATAGAGAAAACCTTATCCCCTACCGATGCTTGACTGTACTTTAAAACCATCAAGAGTATCCATTGAAGTATCAACGGTAGAGATATAGTTATTCCTAAAAATATGTGTTTAGTATTGCTATGTTCACCTTTAAAAGTTCTTTCGTAAGCCTTTTGATTTTTAGCACAATTATAGGCATAGTTTCCTATTATACATAGCAGTATAGCCATAGTGAACAATCCAATGATACCCTTCCAGATGTTACTGGACATCAACATAGATGTAAACAGACTTACTAACAATGATAACACACAAGCAAATATTAAGTTCGCCCACCCTTTAAGAGTTTCTTTTATAAAAGATGGCTTTTTTATACTTCCAATAACCAAATATAATCATCTCCAAATTTGTAATATAGATAATATTATATATCTTTTTTAAGATATTTTCAATAGAAAAATAAAAAGTAAGTAATTATTTTTCATGTATGTTCCACAATGAAATGAGACACAATATTTACCAATTGAAAATCAATAAAA
>ERZ825670.282-NODE-282-length-73644-cov-32.534346_pt1 | contig 73644 bp, 60 predicted proteins | sample MGYA00519929_ERZ825670 | MGnify/ENA primary metagenome ERZ825670 (study PRJEB31778, sample SAMEA3449207) | human gut metagenome | biome: human gut; feature: human-associated habitat; material: faeces | place: United Kingdom | collected 2010/2012 ...
ACTGATATTTCTATAGCAGAGAGAAGAAAACTTGCTACCATGCCAGAATTAACTATTAAAAGCTTGTTTGATGGTACATATTTTAAGAAATTTGATTCCTATGTTACGGATCAATTTATCAAAAGAGATACTTTTAGAAAAATTAAAATAGATATAGAATTAGCTACTAAAGGTGAATATAACAATTTATATATGTATGATGATTATATTGTTGAAGAAATATTTCCTTTAAATACTAATTCCATTAATAATTTAACAAATAAGATTAATTATATAAAAAATACATATTTGAATAATAATAGTAATATATATTATACTATTATTCCTGATAAAAATTACTTTGTTAATAAAGGTAATTTAAAACTTGATTATAATAAATTACAAGATATGATGAAAAATAATTTATCAAATCTTAATTATATAAATATATTTGATAAATTAACAATTGATAATTATTATAAGACTGACACTCATTGGAAACAAGAAGATTTATTTAATGTTGCAAATACTATTGCTAGTCAAATGAATTTTGATATAACTAATAATAATGTTGAAAATACGGTTACAAATTTTAAGGGTAGTTATGCTGGTAGACTATCAGTAACTAAAGATATTGATACTATAAAAACTATATCTAGTCCATCTATTGATAATAGTAGTGTGTATAATTATGAAACTAAAAAATATACAAAAATATATGATTATGATAAACTAAAATCATTAGATAAATATGATATATATTTATCAGGAGCATCTTCCATTATAGATATTGTTAATCCTACTTCTAATAGTAATAAAGAATTAATTGTTTTTCGTGATTCTTATGGCAGTAGTTTAGTTCCTCTATTAATAGATGGTTATAGGAAAATTACTGTTATAGATATTAGATATGTTTCTTCAAGGATTCTAAATAATTATATAAAATTTGATAATCAAGATGTTCTTTTTATGTATAGTATCTTAACTATAAATAATAGTTTTTCTATGAGATAAGGAATCTGGTTAATTAGATTTCTTTTTTCTAGGGCATTGATTTTTATGAGAAGTAGGAGTTGTTGCACTTATGATTGTGAGAGTAGTTCTTATTTGCTTGTTAGAAATAATATATTCATAAAGTGGTATCTTTCGCTCATAAACGTAAAAAAATAAGAAAATTAAATAATGCAGTTTTGATTGCCGCTGATAATTTGACTCAAAATATGAGTTTGACTATTGGCGCCTTTTTTTATGTAAAAGTCTTTAGATGCAGAAGCCCACCAAAGTTTAAGTTTAAACAAAAAACTTGAATAGAGGAAAGAAAGATGGTAGAAATGTATCTAAAAAAACAAAATGATGTGGTATAATATAGAAGAAAAACGCTTGATTTTATTATAAAAAATTTTAGTGTGAAAGGAGTAGATTTATATGAACAATTCAGAAAACCAAGGGGGGTTTAATAAAAGTGTTATCAACTATTATCCTGGTCATATGGCCAAAACCAAAAGACTAATCAAAGAAAAAGAAAGTTTAATTGATGTAGTCTATGAACTTATAGATTCTAGAATACCTAGTTCCAGTAAAATCAAAGAAATGGATGATATTTTAAAAAATAAACCACGTATTTTAATCATGACTAAATATGATTTATGCGACAAAGAAGAAACAGCCAAATGGATAGAGCACTATCAAGCCAAAGGCTTCGCTGTAATGCCTCTTGATTTAACTAAAACTAACGACTATCAAAAATTAATTAACAAAACTAACGAATTAATGCAAAATACCCAAGAAAAACGTTTAGCCAAAGGCTTAAAGAAAAAAGAAATAAGAGTCTTAGTAGTAGGCGTACCAAATGTTGGCAAATCAACTCTTATAAATCGTTTAGCTGGTAAAAAAGTTGTTAATGTTGGTAACATGCCTGGTGTAACTAAAAATCTTTCTTGGTTAAAAACTAACAGCAATATTCTTCTTCTAGATAGTCCAGGTATATTATGGCCTAAATTTGAAACAACAGAAATCGCCCTAAACCTAGCGGCTGTTGGTACCATTCCTCAAGACGTATTACCCCTAGATAAAGTAGCTGTTCATATCCTTGAAAAATTAAATAATTACTACCCTGAAATTCTAAAAACAAGATATAATCTTGACAACATAGATGACATTGTTGAAACTTATACTACCATTGGACGTAAAATTGGTGCTATAATAAGTGGTGGCGAAATTGATTACAAACGTGTTAGCTTAACCATTATCAATGACGTAAAAAATGAATATATTAAAAATATAACATTTGATAGAAACTAGAAGTAAGGAATGAGCCTATGAAAAAAGATGAAATATTAACTAAACTAAAATACTTAAAAGAAGAATTAAAGTTAGAAGATTTTATTGTCTTATCAGGGGCTTCTATGGTCTTACAAGGTATTAAAAAACAAACCAACGACATCGATATTTCAGTTCCTAAAAGTATTTATAAAAAACTAGAAAGTAGTTGGACTAAAGATATCGGTGCTTTTGGTATTGAAATACTAAAGTATGATAATATCAAATTAAGTTACAACCTTTATTATCCAAAAGATACCATTATTATCGAAGGCTATAAAGTCTTAAATATTCCTAAAATGTTAGAAATAAAATTATCTTTAAATCGAAAAAAAGATAAAAAGGACATTGGTCTTCTTAATATGGCTTTAGCCAAAAATGATAAATATATTCATGAGCGCGCTTTGTATGAAGCCGGATATAACTTAATTGCAGGTGTAGATGAAGTGGGACGTGGTCCTTTAGTTGGACCTGTCGTTGCAGCAGCCTGCATTCTTCCCAAAAATTGTCAACTTGAAGGTCTTAACGACTCTAAAGCTTTAACCGAGAAAAAAAGAGATGAATTATATCCTAAAATTATCGAAGAGTGTATTGCCTACGGCATTGGCGTGATTGACGCTAAAACAATTGACGAAGTAAATATTTATGAAGCCAGTAAATTAGCCATGATTGAAGCCATTAAAAATCTTCAAACTAAACCCGATTACGTATTAGTCGATGCCATGAAACTAAATATTGATATTCCAACTGAAGGACTAGTTCATGGTGATTACATCTCCGCATCCATTGGTGCTGCTTCAATCATAGCTAAAGTAACCCGTGATAACATGATGTATGAACTAGATAAAAAATATCCTATGTATGGCTTTAGGAATCATAAAGGATATCCCACCAAAGAGCACTTAGATGCTCTAGAAAAATATGGCCCTTTAGACAACTACAGATTCTCTTATGGACCAGTAAAAAAATATAAAAAAAGTAAGGATGAAGTAAATGAAGTACATAACTAAAAATAAAACACTAAGATTATATATTCCCATGGTAATATCACTATTTACCTGTGAAATAATCTTTAAAATAGGAACTAAAATGCCAATATTTGATTGGTCATTATTAAGAATATTCATTGGAGTAAATATTTTTGCCCTAATTATAAGTCTTATTCTCTCATTCATTAAAAATGAAAAAGTAAGCACTGCTATCATGATATTTATCTCTCTCATTTTAAATATCGTCTACATTGTACAAGCAGGTTTCTACAATTATCTAGGAACCGTCATGTCTTTGGGAACATCTTCCCAAGCTGGAGCCGTAGGAGACTTTATTGGCGATTTTTTAGGTAGCTTTAAACCAACATTTTACCTAGTATTTATCCCAACAATTCTTTTGATTTTATACTACACTTTAGTTGAAACTAGAATAAATAAAAAAGAACTAACTCGTTATAACGAAGAATTAGATAGTATCAAAGGTAAGAAGAAAAAAGAAGCATACCAAGAAGAATATAATGCTAAAAACTTAAAGATTAACAAAATAACTAAGATATCTAGTTTAATTGCCACTATTGCTTTAATGCCATTATATTATCTAACTATAATTATCCCTTTCATGCAAAATGATTTACAGATGGTTAGTAACAAAGCCTTATTTTCTAACCTTTCTATGCCTAACTTAGCTATTGGTCAATACGGCGTTTTAGGATTTGAATACATTGATATTAAAACCCTTCTAATTGGTCATAGTGAGTTTTCCGAAGAATTTATTAAGAAAGAACCTGAAAAAATAACTGATAAATCACGTGTAATTGATGATACGGCTTGGGAAGAACTTCAAAATAATGAAACTAATAAAGACTACAAAACCCTAAATAGCTACTTTATGAGTAAAGAAATAACTGCTAAGAATGATAAAACTGGCATCTTTGAAGGTAAAAATTTAATTGTAGTAATGATGGAATCGGGTAGTAATGTTATAACTGACCATCCAGAATATTTTCCTAATATCAATAAACTATATAATGAGGGCTGGGCTTGGACAAATGCTTTCTCCCCAAGAAATGCATGCTCGACAGGTAATAACGAAATGACTGGGTTAACATCGTTATTCACTATTAATAAAAGTTGCACCGCCAATGTATATAAAGATAACACTTACTTTGAAGCTATGTTTAACTTATTTAACCGCAAAGGATATACCACTTCAAGTTATCATGATTATACTGACCACTACTACTATCGTCATACTATTCATCCAAATATGGGAAGTATGCATTATTATGGCGTTAATGACCTTGGTATCAAATTAGGAACAGAATATAAACCTTGGCCAAGTGATGTTGAATTTGTTGAAAAAGCAACCCCACATTTTATAAATGAAGATAAATTTATGGCTTGGATGACAACTGTTTCAACTCATATGTCTTATGAATCTTCTAGTGTAACTGGTGATATGTATTTGGATTTATACAAAGACGAAAACTATACTAAGAGTGCTAAACGTTATATGTCTAAACTAAAGATCTTAGATAACGCTATTGGAGAATTAATTGACGAATTAACTACTGCTGGTCGACTTGAAGATACCGTAATTGTATTATATGCTGATCATTACCCATATGGTTTAGACGATTATGACTTTAAAACTATTGCTAATTATGATATTGACGGCTATGGTAACGTTGACAGAACACCATTTATCATTTATAATCCTTCATTAGAACCAACCAAGTATGATAACTATACTTCATATTTAAATATCTTACCAACCCTTGCAAATCTATTTAACTTAGATTACGATCCAAGATTATATGGTGGTCAAGATCTATTTGATGAAAACTTTAATAATTATGTTGTATTTGCTGATGGTTCTTGGCGTAGTGATATTGCTTATTACGATGCAACTACTTCTAAATTAACTTACCTTGGTGATGCAACTTACACTAAAGAAGAGATTGCAAAAATTAATACTCGAGTTAAAAATGAGATGAAAATGGATAATTTAGCAATTGAAAAAAATTACTTTGCATATTTAGAAAAAAGTTTGTATAAAGATAAGCAAGAAGAAAGTAATGACTAAAAAGAAAGGAATTTATGAAACATTTAGTTATTGTTGAATCTCCCTCAAAGAGTAAAACAATTGGAAAATATTTAGGCAGTGATTATGAAGTAGTATCTTCTAAAGGACACATCAGAGACTTAGCAACAACCGGTAAATTTGGTTTAGGTATTGATGTAGAAAATAATTTTAAACCCAATTATGTCCCTATAAAAGGCAAAGCTAAAACTATTAAAGAATTAAAAAGTGATGCTAAAAAAGCCGACAAAGTATACCTTGCAAGCGACCCCGACCGTGAAGGAGAAGCTATTTCATGGCATTTATATGATGCTTTAGAAATACCAGAAGATAAATATGAACGCGTAGTATTTCACGAAGTAACAAAACCCGCTATCGAAGAAGCCTTCAAGGAACCACGCAAAATTGATATGCCTATGGTTAAATCACAAGAAACAAGAAGAATGCTTGATCGTATCATAGGTTTTAGATTATCAAAATTAATGCAATCTAAAACCGGTGGCAAAAGTGCTGGCCGTGTTCAATCGGTTGCCTTAAAACTTATTGTTGATAAAGAACGGGAAATAGAGGCTTTCAAACCAGAAGAATACTGGAGTATAACAGGTATTTTTAAAGATTTTGAAGCTGATTTATTTAAGTATAAAAATGACGATATAAAAATAGCTAACGAAACCGAAGCTAACGAAATTCTTAGTAAGCTTTCCAAAGCTTTTAATATCGAAAGCGTTGATAGTAAAAACAAAAAAAGACCTTCTAAACCTGTCTTTAAAACTTCAACACTACAACAAACAGCTTCAAATAAATTAGGTTTTCCTTCATCTAAAACCATGCGTATTGCCCAAAAACTATATGAAGGCGTTGATTTAAAAAATGAAACAGTTGGTCTTATTACCTACATGCGTACCGACTCTGTAAGACTAGCACCCATTTTTATAAATGAAACATTAAAATATATCGAAGATACTTATGGTAAATCTTACGTAGGGTACGTTAAAACTGGTAAAAAAGATGATAACATGCAAGATGCCCACGAAGGTATTAGACCAACATCTATTACTCGTACCCCAGAATCAATTAAAGCTTACCTAACACCTGATGAATATAAACTTTATAGCTTAATTTATTACAAAGCATTATCTAGTTTAATGGCTGACGCTAAAACTATTGCAACAACCATAATTCTAGAAAACAATGAATACTTATTTAAAGCTACTGGATCAGTTCTAGAATTTGATGGGTACTTAAAAGTTTATAGTGCTTATGAAGATCAAGAAGATAAAACTTTACCAGATTTTAGTAAATATCAAAGTAAGGTAATAGTAAGTGATGATATCATAAAAGAACAACACTTTACTAAACCAACCCCAAGATACACTGAATCATCTTTAATTAAAGAACTAGAATCTTTAGGAATTGGTAGACCAAGTACTTATGCAACTATTATTGATACCCTAAAAACTAGAGGTTATGTAACTTTAGAAGAAAAGAAATTTAAACCAACTGAAATTGGTATTGAAACAACTGATAAACTACAAGAATTCTTTAGTGATATCGTAAATGTTAAATATACTGCTAATATGGAACATGAATTAGATGAAATAGCTTTAGAAAAATTAGATAACGTTAAAGTGTTAAAAGAATTCTATGATAAATTTGAACCACTAGTTGAAGTAGCATTTAAAGAAATGGAGAAGAAAGCTCCAGAAAAAACTGGTGAAACTTGTCCTGAATGTGGTGCGGATTTAGTCATTAGAAAAGGCCGTTATGGTGCTTTCACAGCATGCTCTAAATATCCAGAATGCAAGTACATTAAGAAAGAAGAACCAAAAATAGTTGAAATAATGCCTTGCCCAAAATGTGATGGCAAAATAGTTTTGAAAAAAACACGCAAAGGCAAAAACTTCTATGGCTGTTCTAATTATCCTAAGTGCGACTTCGCATCTTGGTATGAACCAATTAACGAATTCTGCCCAGAGTGTCATAACGTTCTTGTTAAAAAGGGTAAGAAAATAGCCTGTTCAAACTGCAATTATGAAAAATAATTATAGGGTCAAATCTCTATAATTTTTCTTTTCTCTAAAATTCGACAAAATATATGTCTTTCATATACTAAAATAATCTTGGTGATAAAAATTGAGAAAATTTTATATATTTAATATTAACGACGAATTTAGAACATTAACTAAAACTAGTCCTTATAACTTATTCAAAACCTTTGAAAACATCTATCATTTAAACATCGAAGAACAAAAATATGGTATCAACATGTATGAAAAAATGGTCAAACCAATCAATAAGATTGAATTAAATAACTTCTTATTTACCAACTACTGTACCAATGATCACTATACCAAATTCATGAATACTCATATTTATAATAATTACTATAATGACGAAAATACTAAACTAAAGGTAGGCAATGCCTTCATGGTTCTAGAAACAACCTCGCCAAAGCCTGAATTCTTCAACACCTTAAAAGATAATAGCAATCTCTTTGCTTGTGATTTTCAAAATCAAGACTATTTTTGGGTAGAAAGTGTTGCTTAAAACTTCTAATTTTAGTAAAATAGGGGATATAAAGGAGAAAATATATGAGTAAAATTAGTTTGATTAATGATTCATCTGTTACCCAAAACGTTGATGCTATAGTAAATGCCGCTAATAACATGCTATATGCTGGCGGTGGTGTTTGTGGAGCAATATTCAGTAAAGCTGGATATGAAGAATTAACTAAAGCTTGTAAGCAATATGCTGTTCCGTTGCAAGATGGACAGGCTGTAATTACTCCGGCTTTTAATATTTTCAATGCTAACTACATAATCCATGCTGTGGGGCCAAACTTCAATACTAAGCCTAACGCCCTAAAAGAACTATACATGGCTTACTATAACTGTCTAAAAGTATTAAAAGAAAATAACCTAACTAGCATTTCATTTCCTTTAATAAGTGCTGGAATCTTTGGGGGCAATCTAGAAAATCCCGTTGCAACATCAACTGCATCATGCCTAAGTGCCTATGATACTTTTACAAAAGAAAATCCTTATTATGATATCAACGTCTTATTATGTGCTTACTCTAAATCAGAATTTGAAGAAGCATCCCAAGTATTTTCTCGTAAATTAGAAAGGAAGAGTTAATATGTTACATGATATATTATTAGTAATTCTAGGTTTAATAATTGGCCTAGTAATCGGATTCTTTATTGCTAAAAATTTAATGCAAAAAGAACTAAAGAAAAATCCTCCAATCAATGAAAAAATGATTGAAGCTATGATGAGTGGAATGGGTAGAAAACCAAGTCAAAAACAAGTTAAAGAAGTAATGCGTCAAATGAACAAATTTATGTAATGCTTTAATAGTATTACTTCTTTTTTTAAAAGTTTTGTGGTATACTCTAAAGAATGAAAAAGGTGATTAAATGTTTGTCGATGAAATAAATGTTAAATTAATAGCGGGTAAGGGTGGCGATGGTTGTACCTCATTCCATCATGAAAAATGTATGCCTAACCTAGGGCCGGACGGCGCTAATGGTGGTCATGGTGCTAGTATTATATTTGAAGTAGATAAAGGATTGCGTACCTTAGTTGATTTAAGATACAATAAAATAATTAAAGGCGAGAAGGGTGAGAATGGTAAAGGCTCTAACCGTACTGGAGCCGATGCTAAAGACGTCATTATTAAAGTACCTCAAGGAACAACTATAATTGATTTAGATACTAACCTTATTATTGCCGACTTAACTAAAGACAAAGAACGAATAACTGTTGCCCAAGGTGGTCGCGGTGGCCGTGGTAACAAAGCTTTTGCAACCCATGAAAATCCAGCTCCTAAAACTAGTGAATATGGTGAACCGGGTCAAACTAGATACATTAAATGCGAACTAAAAGTCCTAGCTGATGTCGGCTTAGTAGGGCTTTCTTCTGTAGGCAAATCAACTCTATTATCAATGATAAGCGCCTCTAAACCTAAAATTGCCGCCTATCATTTTACCACACTTAACCCAAACTTAGGTGTTGTAAACTTAAAAGACGGACGTAGTTTTATTATGGCTGACTTACCAGGGTTAATCGAAGGTGCCTCAACCGGCGTTGGCTTAGGATTAAAATTCTTAAAACACGCTATGCGTACCAAAGTAATTGCTCACGTAATAGATATGGGCTCCTTTGAAGGCCGCAACCCAATCGAAGATTACGAAATAATAAATAACGAAATCAAAAAATATAGCGATGCTTTGGCAAATAAACCACAAGTTGTTATTGCAAACAAAATGGACTTGCCAAACTTCCAAGAAAACTTAAAAGCTTTTAAGGCTAAGTACCCAGATGTTCCAATCCTACCTATAAGTGCTCTTAATAACGAAGGAGTAAATGACGCTATCACTTTCTTAGCAGATATCCTAGATAAAACCGAAAATACTCCATTGTACGACGAAACTCAATATGAATCCCATGTTATGTATAAATTTGAAAACACTAAACCATTTACCATAACAAAACTAGATGACGTTTGGGTTGTCGAAGGCGATGAGATATCTAAACTATTTGCCATGACAAAATTTACTGAAGACGAATCTATCCAAAGATTTTCCAGAAAACTTCATGGTATGGGTGTTGAGGATGAACTTCTAAGATTAGGAGCCAAAAAAGGCGACGACATCCAAATCGAAGACTACATTTTCCAATTTAAAGAGTAATCTAAGTAGATACAAACTATCTACTTTTTGTTTTGACTTCATATTGTAATTTTTATCTATTATTGATATAATTATCTAGAATAAAAGAGTAGCAAAGAGGGATTATATGGCTAAAAATTTAAAAACAGGAACAAGTATATGCATTACAAGTGCAAAAGGAGGAGTAGGCAAAACTACCACAGTCTTAAACCTTGCTGGTATGTATGAACTAATGCAAAAAAAAGTTCTTTTAATCGACTTAGACTTAACCAACGGTGGCATAGCGCTTTCTTTAAACAAGCCCTATGAAAAAAGCATATCCACGCTTTTTCAAGACATCAACAACAACAAGTACGAAGAACTATCTAGTTACGTAACAAAATACGATGATTATATCGACATTTTACCATGCGCTAAAGACCCTAGAGAAGCTAATAAAATAAATACTTCTCTAATCGATGTTATCTTAGATAGAGCGGCTTTCTCCTACGATGTTATCCTTATTGATACCACTCATATCTTTAACGATATCAATCTCTATACCTTGGATAAATCTGACAAAGTTCTATACTTACTATCCAATGACCCCGTTGATTTAAAAAATATGAAGAACGTTATTGCTATCTTTGAATCTTTAAATATTACTAAGTACAAAGTCTTATTAAACGACTCTTTTAGTCCTTTCAAAAACTATTTCAGTCTTTACGACATTAAAAATATAATCAAAACCAATATTGACTACTACCTAACAAATCGTTTCTTCATTCAAAACATCGATAAATATATTATGGATGGTCAAATTCTTACATTAGATAAAAAAATTGCCAAAAGCTACAGCAAAGACTACACCGTCTTAATGAACATTGCTCTAGACTTAATTGGAGGTGAAGACAATGAGTAAATCCTTAGTAAGTGCATTCCATATCAAACCTAATAATAACCTTGTTTTAAATGATTATGATATCTTCCAAGATAAAGAATTATTAGAAAACTTAAAAGACAAAATTATCGAACGTGTTTCCGACTTGAAAGACGAAACTTCTATTACTAGTGATTTAATCTTACAAAGTATTGATTATAATACTAAAGATTTAAATCTTTCTAATGCCGAGAAAACTTATCTTTATAACTTAGCGGACAATGAGATTAACGGCTATGGCCCATTAACTGAGATAATGAAAGATAATGCCGTTAAAACAATCATGGTTAATTCACCCAACGACGTCTACATCGAAACCGAAGCTGGTTATATCAAAGAAAATAATATTTCTTTTATAAACGATGAGCATATTGTTAAAACAATCAAGAAACTAATTGAGCCCTTAAATATCGAATTAAATTCTAGTCTTCTAAATACTAAGTTAAAAGATGGCAGTAAACTAAGTGCTATCTTACCACCTTTAACCATTAACCCCGTTCTAATGATTAAAAAATATAATCATGATATTGCTTCTTTAGAAGATTTAATTCGTCTAGGTACCATTACTCCTTATATGGCTACATACCTAGATACAGCAATTAAAGCTAATCTTAACATCCTAACAGTAGGGTTTGATGAAACCGGTAAATCCATATTTATAGATGCTCTAAGTAACTCCATTGATAATACTTCCCGCGTTGTAGTTATCGACCCTAATAACAACCTAAACATTCCTAAAGAACATCTAATAACTCTAAGTAATGAAGAAAAATATAACATGATAGACATCGCATCCGGCCTAAACGCAAATTACATTCTAATAAGTGATGTTACGAAAGATAACTTACTTGATACTTTAAATCTTATGAATACCAAGAAGGGTATTATAGCTAGTATCAATATGGCTCCTTCTAATATCTTAGAAAACTTAGAATCTAAAATAGTCTTTGCGTCAAAAAATATGGAAACAAGTAAAATGTTATCTTACTTAAAAAACTCTATTGACTTAGTTGTCATCTTAGATAAAACTAACGATAATAAACGCAAAGTAATAAATATCTTAGAATTTGATAACAACGAATTAAAACCAATATTCACTTATCAAAATGACGAATTTAGTTTTAATCCTAGACAATCTAATAATTATAAACTAATGAAACAAAAAGGTTATAACGAACTAGATGAAATCTTTAAGGAGTTGTCTTAATGAAACCGGAAAACTTACAAGTATTTCTCTTTATCCTAGGACTAATCTTGATTTTATACGTCTTAAAACTATTTAAAACAATGAAAAAAGAACGTCGTCTAGATAACTTTTCCCTAGATAATACCGAGTATAAAAAGTCTATTCTTACTAATATTAACCTAACTTGGTGGCATATTATTAATAAATTAAGTTATGACTTAGAAAAGAATAAACTAATCTTAAAACTCTCTAAGAAATATGATAAATATATTTTAAATATTGAAACTAAGTATAAAAAGAATACTGACTATTTTACCATTAAACTTCTTATCGTTATTATAACTATTGCTATGTATATTATTGGTATGGTCTTCTTCTATATAACTCCAAGACTAGAAACTTTCATACTATGTTTAGTTCTAAGTTATATTATTCCTGACTTACTATGGCAATATCAATATCAAAAAAGAGTTAACAAAGTAAATAAAGAATTATATATTTTTATCAAATATCTTTATAATATGATAAAACAAGGTAATAACTTAAATGAATCTCTTCGTTTTAGTATTAAATCCTTAGAAAATCCCATCAAAGATGAAGCTGAAAAAATCCTCAGTGATTTAGAATATGGCCTTTCTCTAACCCAAAGTTTCAAAAGATTTTTTGAGCGTAGTAAACTAAAAAAAGTTGAATCCATCTATAAAACTCTTGTTCTTGGAGATAAACTAAATCTAAGTTTAAAAGAATCTCTAAGTAACATCTATAACTCTATGACTATACAAAATCGTAAAGAAGAAGAGTTTAATACTATAACAAGTCTATATCACTATATATTCCTAGTAGCCATAATAACGCCCGCTATCGTCTACTTCTTTGGTATAACCATAAAATTAGAATACTTTACCAAGTTATTTAATAGTATCTATGGTTACCTAGTTTTATTTTTAATAATCATAATCTATACAATATATATTTACATCATGAATAATTTACTGGAGGGCTACCATGAATAAAGTTGTAACAAGAATATATCCTGAATCAGTAATAAAAAAATATCAATCTAAAATAAATACCCTAGGTTCTAGTACTATTATTGATGTATATACCTTTCTTTTATCTAGATTACTATTAGAAATAATATTATTTATCTTACTAGTATTAATCCCTAAGTATGGTCTAATTATATCAACTATTACAGTTATATTTATTCACTTCTTATATGAAGATATCTTAATTACTTCTAAAATAATGAATAGAGAAGAAAGACTTGATAAAGATGCTTTAGAATTTTTTAATCTTCTTTCTTTAGGATTAAAATCTAACGCTAGTATTTATAATGTTTTTCTAACTACTTCCAAAGTATGTAATAATGCTTTAAGTAAAGAATTCTTAGAAGGATTAAAAAAAGATAATATGGAAGTATGTTATACTTATGTTTATAATCATATACCTAATCAAGATTTAAAAACATACTTAGAAGAAATGAAATTAACTAAAGATAAAGAAGACTTATCTAAAGTAGTAACTAATCTAAACCAAGTATTAAGTGCTAAAAAAGATACTAAAGAGCAAAATTTCTTAAATAAATTGCCTTTAAAAGCCCTAACTAGTACGATTATTTATCTAGCTTTAGTATTACTACTTTTACTACTAGCACCTAAATTTTTATAGATATACCAACACTATATCTTTTTTTCTTGGGTGATTATGTGAAATGAATGTAATAAAATCTATTAAAATAGTCAAAAATATGTTACCATGTATATGGTGATAATATATGAATGATTTTACATTCTTAACTAATGAACAAATCTTTGGCAGTAAGCTCATTGGCACTAACCTTTATGGCCATAAACTCTTTGGCCATAAACAATTAGAAATTCTAAAAAAATATGGAAAATGTGCTGCTATAACTGACTTTTCTATTTTATTAGGCGGTTATGTGTCGTCGAGGGAATTTACTAGTGAAGGAAACGCCTTAAAAGACAGAGCTGGCCTTTGGTGGACAAAATCAAAAGCAAACATAATGGACAAATATTCCAATTGTGTAAGCAGTGTTTTTGGCCATGATATCTTTTTTTCTACTGTTCTAAATTGTGATTCTGGCGCTCGTCCAGCTTTAGCATATTCTTCAATCAAGTCAATCTCTTCAAACGAAGTGGTGAATTCCATTGGAATTAAAGAAATTGAATATGGCGAATATCCCCAAACAGTTGTTGAAGAAGACTATTCTAATGAATTAGAAAAGGCATACAATAATGGTAGTATAAGATACACTGGTAAAAAATATACAACAGATTCCGAAAGATTCAGTGATAAAGGTTTTAGCCCTAGAACTCATATTGAATATGAATATAAAGGAAACAAATATATTCGTTTTGTTGGCGATAAAGCCGGTGAAGGTGAAGTCTTGTCTGATGGTAGAAAAATTGCAAGCGATAATATATATTGGGTACGTGTTGAGCCAATAGTCTGGTTAGTAGATGAAAAAGCAGACATAGCCCTTTCAAAGAAGATTATTTTTTCTGGAGTGCAATTTTTAGAGAACATATCTAAGAAATATACAGGTGATTTTGCCAACACAGATATAAAAAAATTTATGAATATATATTTTTCAAAAGATATAGTAAGTAGCAGAGTAGATTTAAAAAATACATCAGCAGAACAACTTGAAAGCTATGAAGAACCAAAGTTAATAAGAAAACAAAATCCTTATGAATTTAATTTTAATAAAGTATCAGAAGAAGAAATAATAAGAGGGGCAGTAGAAAGCGATGTGGCAGTATTCTTACATGGCAAATCCAGTGATGGCAAATCAGCCAGAGTAAAGCAATTAGATCCTGATTGTGAAATAATATATATGCGAAATGCTACTCCTGATAGCTTAAATGGTAAAAGTGTATATAATTCCACAACGGGAGAAATGATTGATGTACCACCAACATGGTATTCAAAAGTAAAAACAAAATGCGAAGCTGAGCCAGATAAAATTCACATCATATTCTTTGATGAACTTACTAATGCTCTTCCTTCAATACAGGGGATGGCATTCAATATAGTATTAGATGGTGAAGTTAATGGTAAATGGAAGCTACCACCAAATGCAAGAATAGTAGCAGCTGGCAATGATTTAAATGATTCCTTAGCTGCTAATCAAATGGCTGAACCATTGTTTAACAGATTTGCTCACGTTTATATTAATACTACAGTAGATAGCTGGTTAAAATGGGCATCTACACCTAAAGAAAAATATGAAAGGTTAGATTATAAAGACGAAGAACTAGAAGCAAAAATCCATCCTTCTGTATATGCTTACATAGCATATAAGTCTTATAGTGGCCATGATGTTTTGAGAACACCATATACGGGAGACAAACCTAATGCCGATCCAAGAAAATGGGAAATGGCATCTAAAATACTTTACAAAACCAAACAACCAGAAATGTTAAGAGCCTTAATAGGCGAAGATTTAGCAAAAGACTTTACGGCTTTTGCAAGACAGCAGGTAATAAGTGTTGAAGATGTAATTAATCATAATTATTCAAGTAACGATTTAGAAATGGATATATCAGAAAAATTTGCCACCGCAGTTGGCTTATCATCTGTTGATGATGAACATTTTGAAATAGTAAGAGATTTTATGAAACAAGTTGGAGCCGAACCAAGAGCCGCATTTGAATCTATGTGGTCTCATGGAGACGAAAGAAGACTAGAGCATCTTGCCGAAGTGCAAATGGCTGATAATTTATCACAAGGAGAAATAAGAAGATGAATAAAGAAAGATTAAATTTATTAGAAAATTATATTAAATCTGGAGTATCTCCAGTACTAATTAAAAATATACCATCCAGTGCTTTTAATAATTCAGTTATTATAAAATCAAATATTGATAGATCTGAATTAAATGGCCATTATGAAAATACTGAATTTTGTCCTCCACAGTGGTACAAAGAATTATTAGCTAAAAGTAAAGCAAGTATTGCTGGTTTAGTAATTGAAAATATAAATGAAATAAAGTTAGAAGACCAAACTAAATTTATTGAGATACTTAAATATAAAAAAGTTAGTACATTTGAATTGCCTAAAAATTGTTTAGTTATTGTTACCTGTTCTGATTTAACTACTAATAAAATAAATGAAGAAGTATACTCATTATTGGCCCAAATTTAAGGAAAATTTATGAATTTAGAATCTATTAAAAGAAGACTATTAGTTAAATATCCTTTCTTTGGAAGTGTAGTAGCTAGTTCTAATTTTATTGCTGAAAAATCAGTAAGAACAGCAGAAACAGATGGCCAAAATATTTATTATAACCCTGATTTTATTGAATCTGTTACAAATGATCAACAAACGTTTATTTTTGCCCACGAAATATGCCATATAGCATTTGACCATATTTATAGGGGTGAAGGTAAAGATGAAAAATTATGGAATATAGCAACAGACGCAGTTATAAATGCTTTTCTAAAGCAAGATAAATTACCTATGGTAGAAGGTGTAATTGATATACCAGAAGCAATTAATTTTGATGCTGAAGAAATGTACAAAAAACTTCTAAGTGAAAAGAATCAGCAAAGCAATCAATCACAAAATGGCAACTCTCAAAAACAAGAAGGAAATCAAAGCAACGGAGGGTCATCTAAAACTTCAAACAAAGAAGAAAAACAGCAAGATGTTGGACATGATACCCATTCTATGTGGACTAAAGCCGTAGAAAAAAAGCATCAAGAAGATCAACAATTACAATCTGAATTAAAACAATTTAACGGCAAAGTTAAAGATAAACGAGATGCGTTAGATAAATTACGTAAATTGTTTGATAAGAAAAAAATAATCCCAAAAACAGTCCCAGAATCATGTGAAAAACGAAATAAAGAACAAGAAAACAAAACCAATGAAGAAATTAAAAAGTTAACAAAAATAGGCGAAAAAGAAGCATTTAAGCAAAATGAAATAGAAAGAAAAAAACAACTAGAAGAATTAAGAAAAGCATTAGCTAGTCAATCACATGGCTATGGAAACGTTCCAAATAGCGAAATAAGAAATATAACAAACATCGGTATATCTAAACCACTTATTGATTGGAGAAGATTGTTAAAAGAAGCCGTTAAATATGACATTGATTGGTCATATCAAAATGCTGAAATAGAAAATGGGGTAGTAACAGCACATTTAGAAGAAATACCCCGTCCAGCAACAGAAATTATTTTAGATACTAGTGGTTCTATAGATGAAACGTTACTTAGAAACTTTTTACGAGAATGTAAAAATATATTACAAACATCTAAAGTTAAAGTTGGATGCTTTGATACAAAATTTTATGGCTTTACTGAAATTAAAAATGTATCTGATATTGATAACATGCCGTTTTATGGAGGCGGCGGAACAGACTTTGAAGTTGCTGTTAAGGCATTTACAAGAAGAGTTGAAAATAAGATAATTTTTACTGATGGAGATGCCGATATGCCAAGTATACCAATGGATGCAATATGGATAGTTTTTGGTGAAACAGAGATTAAGCCACTAGGTGGCAAAGTGATTTATATAGACGATGAACAACTTGAAAGACTATATAATTATGAAATAACTACTGAGTCAAAAGGAAGGTCAAGATAAAGAAAGATTTAGAAACAATTTCAAATTTTTTTGATTTTCTTTTATATTATGCCTTTCCAAATTTAGTTTTCATATAAAATATAGCAATTATTTGCTAATAAAGTTCAAGTATTAATAAACTATTCTAAAAATTTAGTTGTATATAAGAATTAATTATTCCTTAATTATTATTTGAATTTATACTATTATTCATATGTACAGACCATTTACTTCTATTTTGATATTATAAATCGGTCTGTACTTTTTTGAATCAAAATGAGTATTCACTTAACATGGACACTCATTTTATGTTTTTCTACAACTTTTGGGCCGAAACTTAAAATTAAGAATATTTTAGTGGTTGCCATAAAATCTATTAAAATAAATGAAACTATGCTATCATGTATGTGGTGATTATTTATGAGTAACTTTACTTTCTTAACTCAAGAACAAATCTTTGGTGATAACAAATTAGAAATTTTGAAAAAATATGGTACAAAATGTGCTATAACTGATTTTTCTATTTTATTGGGTGGTTATGCATCGCCCAATTTTTATGCTTGTGAAGGCAAAAATAGGAAAAATAGAACTGGTCTTTGGTGGACAAAATCATATCATGATGAATATGACACCTGTATCATTAAACAAAATGGTACTAAAGATGGGGGACATGCTATTGACCGCCGTAATGGGGCTCGTCCAGCTTTACCTTACTCTCAAATAAAATCAATTTGTATGAACGAAGTGATAAATGCCAAAGAAATTAAGGAAGTTGAATATGGCGAATATCCTCAAACTATTGTTAATAAAAAATATTCTTATGAATTAGAAAAGGCATATAACAATGGAAGTTTAAGAACTACGGGTAAAAGTTATACAACGGATTCAGTCAGCTTCTTAGATATTGATAATAGTTTTTTTCCTAGAACTCATATTGAATATGAATATGATGGAAATAAATATATTCGTTTTGTTGGCGATAGAAACGGCCGTGGATCTTTTCTGTCTGATGGTAGAGAGATTGAAATAGGAAATATATATTGGGTACATGTTGAGCCAATAATCTGGCTAGTAGATGAAAAAGCAGATATAGCCCTTTCAAAGAAGCTTATCTTTTCTGGAGTACAATTTATTAATCGAAGATGGTTCAGAGGTGATTTCGCGGAAACACATATAAAACAATTTATGGATAATTATTTTTCAAAAGAAATAGTAAATAATAGATTATATTCTCAAAATATATCAGTAGAGCAACTTGATAATTTAGAAGAGCCAAAGCCAATGCAAAATCCTTATGATTCCAATTTTAATAAGTTATTAGAAGAAGATATGTCTCATACAGCCGACGGTAAATCAGATAAAGTAAAGCGATTAATTTTGATACCAAAGAAAAGTCAAAAAAAATTTTAAATTATAGAAATGTTATTTTTTTCTATCTTCGATTGTAAATAATAACTGAAAGTAACGAATAAAAGCAAATGGTCATAAAAAGCCATTGACAAACCAAAGAACTATTTGGTAAAATAACAATGTTTTAAGAGCTTTCTTAAAACCGCACTAAAAAGGTAAAAAGAGCAAATGCCACCTTAAAGGCGTGTCTTATTATTAAGGAGGGAAATTATGAAAGCTATATTTGTAACAGGCGGAAAACAATACTATGTTTCTGAAGGTGAAACTATTTTTGTTGAAAAACTTGATACTGAAGTAGGTAAAGACGTAACTTTTGATGAAGTATTAATGGTTAATGACGTTGTTGGAAATCCTACTGTAAAAGGTGCAACTGTAGTTGCTACTGTTGAAAAACAAGGTAAACAAAAAAAGATTACTGTATTTAAATACAAACCTAAAAAGAAATATCGTAAAAAACAAGGACATAGACAACCTTATACTAAGTTAACAATTAAGTCTATTAATGTTAAATAATTATGATAAGAGTTCATGTTTTGTATCATAATGATGTTATAGAAAGTATTAGTATTAATGGTCATGCTAATTATGATTATGCGGGTAAAGACATTGTCTGTGCTGCTGTATCTACCATGGCAACTACTACTATAAATAATATCTTGACTTTAGATAATAAAGCCATTACATATGATACTAATGAAGGTAACTTAAGTATTACCGTGAATAGTGATAATGAAGTAGCAGATAAACTTTTAAATAATATGTTAAATATGTTAAAAGAACTTGAACTTGATTATCCTAAAAATATTAAAATAGGAGGATTAAAATGAAATTTTTAAAATTAAATATCCAATTATTTGCTCACGTTAAGGCTCAAGGTTCAACTCAAAACGGTAGGGATTCTGCTGGTCGTAGATTAGGTGCTAAGGCTGCCGATGGACAAACTGTTTCTGCAGGATCAATTCTATATCGTCAAAGAGGAACTAAGATTTATCCAGGAGTAAATGTTGGAATGGGTAAAGACCATACTTTATTTGCTAAAGTATCAGGTACTGTTAAATTTGAACGTTTAGGAAAAGACAAGAAAAAAGTTAGTGTATACGAAGTTAAGTAGTATACACTTTTTTCTTTGTATCTTTTATACAATAAAAATTTCATCTAAGTTTGTATTTTCAAAAATTTTGTTTATATTTTATTTACGTAGTATAAAACAATACCGCATAAACATAAATTAACGTCAACCAAATTAACTTTAGATAAATAATATACATAAATAAAATTAGTATGATATAATCTTTATATAAGGAACAGGTGAAAAATGAATATTGATTATTTAAGTATTGAAAACTACTTACAAAAAAATGGCGTAGTTGGGGGACCGATATATGCCGATTTAAGACAAGCTGGACTAAGCGACTTATTCGTTAAACCATTTTTAGACCGCTTCTGTATTACAAAAAACTACCAAGATTTAATAAAAATATTTAACAATAAAATAAACGATAGATTTATTCAAGAAGTCCTAAAAAGAGATTACCCTAACTATTTAATAAGTCTAGTTCATGGAGATTTAGAATTCTTCTATGACAGTGCAAGAATAACCGATCAAAAATTATTTCAAGGCGATATCAAAACTTTAAATACCGCAACTCAATATGTTTTAAAAAGCCATTTAATAGATATGAAAGACATGTCTACAATGCAAGTTTCAAGATAGAACAAAATCTATCTTTTTTCTTTACAAAGTGATAATAAATATGTAAAATATTAAAAGAAATGAGTGATACTATGAATTTACCAAACTTAAATGATGCTAAAAAAAGAACTAAAGAAACAATAGAAACAATCTATTTAGCTAATGAAGAAAACAATAACTTATACCAAGGTAAAAAATATTTCTTAAGAACCTATGGTTGCCAAATGAATGTCCATGATTCCGAAGAAATTAAATACATTCTAGAAAATCTAGGTTACACTGAAACAAACGAATTAGAAAGTAGTGATATTGTCGTTTTAAATACCTGTGCTATTAGAGAAAATGCCCATGACAAAGTCTTTGGCTACTTAGGAAGATGTAAACACCTAAAGAATACTAAGAAAGATTTAATTGTATGTATCGGTGGTTGCATGGCTCAAGAAGAAGTAGTCGTAAACGAAATTAGAACTAAACACCCATATGTTGATATAATATTCGGAACCCATAATATCTATGAACTAGCAAGCATGATTAAAGAACATCAAAATAGCCAAAACATCAAAGTATATTCTGAAGAAGGCAAAATAATTGAAAACGTTAAGTATAAAAGAGATTCTAAAATTAATGCTTGGGTAAATATCATGTATGGTTGTGATAAATTCTGTACTTATTGCATTGTTCCTTATACTAGAGGACGTCAAAGAAGTAGAGCCTCTAAAAGTATAATCGAAGAAGTAGAAAAACTAGTCAAAGAAGGATACCAAGAAGTAACTTTACTAGGTCAAAACGTCAATGCCTATGGTAAAGACTTAGAAAACGAAGTAAGCTTTGCTAAACTACTAGAAATGGTTAGTGATACTAAAATACCTCGGGTAAGATTTGTAACATCCCATCCTTGGGACTTTACTGACGAAATGATTGACATAATAGCCAAAAGAGACAACATCATGCCCTACATTCACTTACCATTACAATCAGGATCTTCTAGAATTCTAAAACTAATGGGTAGACGCTACACTAAAGAAGAATATCTAACTTTATTTGATAAAATGAAAGAAAGAATACCTAATGTTGCTATCTCAACAGATATAATAGTTGGCTTCCCTGGTGAAACCGAAACCGACTTTAAAGAAACCCTAGAAGTAGTTAACCATTGTAAATATGATGGTGCCTATACATTTATCTTCTCCCCACGAGTAGGAACACCTGCTGCTAAAATGGAAGATAACACCCCATTAAAAGAAAAAGAACAAAGACTCCATGAATTAAACCAACTAGTAAATAAATACTCTTTAGAAAACAATGAAAAACTATTAAACAAAGTAGTACCTGTCTTAATCCAAGGCATAAGTGAAAAAGATAATACTAAATTATGTGGTTACACTGACACTATGAAACTAGTTAACGTCGAAGGAACTAAAGACTTAATTGGTAAAATAGTTAATGTTAAAATAACTGAAGCTAAAAGTTTTAGTTTAGATGGTATCGCTATCTAAACTTTTTCTTTATCTAACCTTAAAAATATACTATAATTAATATAGTAAAGGTAAGGGTAATATGAATAAAAAAGGTTTTACATTAGTTGAATTATTAGCGGTCTTAGTTATTATGGGTATCATTATGACTATTGCTGTACCAAGTGTCTTTAAAATATCTTCTAATATGAAAGTAAGATATTTTTGTGAGAAGGTTAGTGATATCGAAAAAGCTGCCTTACAATACGCCCAAGATAACTATGGTGACCAAGTCCAAGAAGGCGAAGAAGAAACAATTTTAAAAGATAATTTGCCCCTTTATAAATTAATCGATGGTAGTTATCTAAATAAAGATAATGAATCATGTGATATAACGAAATTTGATAGTACTTCAGATTGTATAAAAGATCCTCGTGATAACAGAAGCATGGATCGTGATAAATTCCAAGTATATACTAAAAATAAAAGAATATATGTAAGATATTTATATAATCCAGATGATGCGAATAATAGAGTATGTGGTAAAGACGTAGTATATAATTTAAATAAATATAACCCTGATGGTAGTTCTATTAATAAAGATATGGGATTTGATGTTAATGCTATAGTAGATGGTTCTTATGAATATTCTAACTTACCATTTACTTTCGATTTATACTTTGATGATGAATTAGTAGCTGGCACTCAAACTGACTACCATAGAGAAAATATTCCATATGGTACTAAATATCGTATTACTGATATTAAAGGAAGAAATCGTGGCGGTACTAAGTATGAATGTGATGGAAAAGCATCTTCTAATGGTAATCCCCTTCGAGGGTTTGTGACTTCATCAACTAGTATTTATGTTGTTTGTAAGAGTGCTGGAGCTGCGACAGAAACTCCTGATAATGGTAATACTGGTGGAACAGGTGGCTCAACATCTGGTGGGACAACAACAAACCCAGATACTGGTGGTTCTTCAGGTTCTGACTCTGGTAACACTGGTTCTGGATCTAATACTGGTTCGGGATCATCTTCTGGATCTGGCGCAGGTTCAACAACAACCCCTGGTTCTGGAACAACCACAACACCATCAAGTCCAACCAATACTTTAATCGATAAAATAAACGCTGCTTATACTAAAGATTCCAGTGACTTTGCCACCGACGATCCTGATGGTAACCTAAGATATATTGGATCTAACCCAAATAACTATGTTCTCTTTAATTGCAGCAATTATGATAATCAAACTGCTGCCAACTGTGAAAAATGGCGTATAATAGGTATATTTAAAAATATAACAAAATTCGATGGCACCAAAGAAGACTTAGTCAAAATAATAAGAGATGATACCATCGGTGGTTATTCTTACGACTCATCAGAAAGCAATCAAAATAATGGCTTAGGATATAACGATTGGTCTAGTGCTGATTTAATGAAACTATTAAACAAAGGGTATTCATCATTAAGTACTAATAATTCTTTATACTACAATGCCTCTAAAGGTAATTGTTATAATAATGCTAACAATGCCACCACCAGCTGTGATTTTACAACCACTGGCTTAAAAAATGCTGCTACAAGAAATGCTTTTGAAACAGTAATGTGGAATATTGGCGGTATGCCATACAATATTGCTAATAAAGCTACCGCTAAGAACTGGTATCTATATGAAAGAGCAGACTCATCTTATAGTGGTAACCAAACTATTTGGAAAGGCCAAATTGCCCTTATGTACCCAAGTGATTTCGGCTATTCAACTAAAGGAAGCTCAACCATTTTAAGAAGTGTCTGCCTAGAAAATGAATATGCATGGAGTAGCGATAACTATAAAGATTGTCGTTTAAATAGTTACTTATTTAAAAGTCGTTATAATCAGTCATCTTTAGGAATTTCATCTTCTTGGAATAGTTATTTCTATGGTATTGGTTATGGTGGTGCCGTAGGACTAGGTATGGCTAAAAATGCCGATAGCGTAAGACCAACTGGCTACTTAAGATCGGATATTAAAGTTAATACAACTACTGGAGATGGTTCAAGTACCAATCCATATCGCTTAAATTTAAGTTAGAAAGGAATAAAAAATGAATAAAAAAGGATTTACATTAGTTGAACTAATGGCTGTAATAGTTATACTTGGTGTTTTAATGGGAGTTGCCGTACCTAATGCTTTAGGTATCTATAAAAATATGAAAATAAAATACTTCTGTGAAAAGGTCAGTACCATTGAACAAGCCGCAACACTATATGGTCAAGATAAATATGGTGAAGAAGTAACTACTAACTCTAATGAAATATCTTTAGCTAAAGTATCAGTTTTAGATTTAGTAAAAGCGGGTTATGTTAAGAAAGATGATGATAATTGTCAAACATCATCTAGTACTTCTAACTGTGTTAAAGACCCTAGAGATGATTCTTCACTAGATCGTACTAAAGTAGAAATCTATACCAAGAGTAGAAGAATATATGCTAGATATATTTATACTAATACTGACGCTACTGATAAAGTATGTGGTGATAAAGTCTATAAAACTAGCTAAATCTATAGTATAATATCTACTTAATAAATAATGTTTATATAAATTTGCTAAATAAATCAAAATATGATAAAATAAAAAAACTTGAAAAAGAGGGTGAAAAACATGAAAAAATGTGTATGTTTAATTGGCCGACCTAACGTTGGAAAATCAACTATCTTTAATCGCCTTATAGGTGAATCTAAATCTATTATTATGGATACTCCTGGAGTTACTAGAGATAGAATCTATGGTACCGTAAATTATAATGACCATAACTTCTTACTTGTTGATACAGGTGGTATTGACCTTGGAGAAGGGGACTTTAATAAAGATATTAGAATGCAAGGTGAACTTGCTATTGATGAAGCTGATTTAATTGTTTTCGTTGTTGATGGTAGAACAGAATTGAATCAAAACGACTACCTTATTAGAGATATTTTAATGAAATCTGGTAAGAAAGTAATCGTTGCTGCTAATAAATTAGATAATAAAGAAATGCAAGAAAGCTTAATCTATAACTTCTATGAACTAGGATTTGAAACTATTATTCCTGTCAGTGCGGCTCATAACTCTGGCTTTAATGAACTATTAGATGAAATCGTTAAAGATATGGGTGAATCTCCTGAAGTAGTTGATAATACTCTAAAATTTTGTATTATTGGTCGCCCTAACGTTGGCAAGAGTAGTTTAATTAATGCTATTTTAAACGAAAATCGCGCTATTGTATCTAATGTTGCTGGTACAACTAGAGACGCTATCGATAGTAAATTCCGTTATAATGGTGAAGAGTATACTGTAATTGATACTGCTGGTATGCGTAAAAAAGGTCGTATCTATGAATCAGTAGAAAAGTATAGCTTAGTAAGAAGTTTAAGAGCCATTGACCGTAGTGATGTTTGTTGTGTCGTTATCTCCGCTGAAGAAGGTATTATTGAACATGATAAACATATTGTCTCTTATGCTCTAGAAGCTGGTAAAGCCATTGTCTTAGTTGTTAATAAATGGGATACCATAAGCGACCCTAATACGGAACTAAAAAAATGGAAAACACTAATTGCTAACGAATTCCAATTCATTCCATTCGTTACTCCCGTATTCTTAAGTGCCTTAACTAAAAAACGTGTAAATACATTAATGCCTGAAATAATTAAGGCTTATAACAATGCGACAAGAGAAATTAAAACTAACGTCTTAAATGATGTTATAACCGAAGCCGTAGGGCTACATGAACCACCTTCATATAAAGGTAGAAGACTAAAAATATACTTCGTTAGTCAAACTGGTTTTCAACCCCCTAAATTTACTTTCCAAGTTAATGATAAAGGTTTAGTACATTTCAGTTATCAAAGATACTTAGAAAATAAGATTAGAGAAGCCTTTGATTTAACGGGAACTCCTATTGTCTTCCAATTTAAAAATCGTGGTGAAGATGATTAATATTTAGAACTCTTATAATGGGGTTCTTTTTTAGTTATAAGAACCCCAAAAATTTTCACTTCATTTCGCAAAAACGAAAAAAATTGCTTTTTGCGAAATGAAAATATAAAAAGCCATATTGATTTACTTAATTTTAAATTTATTAAGGCATAGTAATAGTAGACTTTTGGGTATTGGCAAAATGTTTATTTTGTGGTAGTATCTTTATAGGATATGAACTATTGGTTCATAAATAGAAAGAAGGATATTTTATGTTAGGTAATAATATATTATTTACACAAAATAAACAAAATGGGGGGGGTATTTTTACTACTAAGTAAGATATCCTTTAGATATGTCATGTTAGGTGGTGTATCTATATGAACTTTAAAAGAAAGCTTTGGTGGGCTCAACATAAGAATGATGTTTATAAATATTCAAAATTTATTTTACTATTTTTAATAGTTACCATATCTATTATTTATTTTACATATTCTAAGTTTAGTAGTAGTAATGAAGCTACTATGTATGAAACAACTGTTGAACCTTTCATTAAAAATGATTATTTTATTGCTAGTTATATTGATGGTGAATGGTCAAATGAGATTCCTGGTAAGAATGATGGTTATATCATAGATAAGATTGTTTGTGATAATGGGGCTACAGGTACTTGGGATTACAATAATTGGCGTATATATATTGATAATGCGACTAAGAAAACAAAGTGTAGTCTATTTTTTGTTACGGGTAGTTTAATTGATGTTGAGTTATATCAAGGTTTAATTCCTGTAACTTATAATTCAAGGGGGGATGTAGTTGTTGCTGATACGTCTACTAAGTGGTATGACTATTCCAACCATGAGTGGGCGAATGCTGTCTTAGTTAACTGTGCTGATAGTACGATTAAATCTAAGTATTTTAATGATGATATGAGTTTAAAATCTAGTGCTGTTGGTTCGACTATTTCTATGGATGAAATTTTACAAATGTATGTATATATTCCAAGATATAGATATAAATTATTTAATGCTAATAATGGAACAAGTGAAGAGCAAGCAGTTGATATAATTTTTGAAAAAGTTGGTACAGAAAAATCTAATGGTACAAAAAATGGTGAGTGGTTAACACATCCAGCATTTACCTTTGGAGACACCGAATTACCTGGTATTTGGGTAAGCAAATTTGAAGCCTCTGGTACAACTGATAATTATCAAATTAAACCAAATCAAAAATCTTTAACTAATATTAATTTAAGTACAATGTTTAATATTTCTAGAACTGTTACAACCACTAAAGCTAGTAGTTATGGAACAAGTTCTAGTAAAAGTGATAGCCACATGATGAAAAACATAGAGTGGGGTGTGGTTGCTTTTTTAACAAACTCAATTTATGGACGTTATAATGATGCCTCAACTTGTATCGCATCAGGCTGTGAAGTATGGATAAACAATATAAACACATATACTAAAGGACAAATTGGACCATCAATTACCGGTTGTGCTGGCACTTCTGCAAGTGCAAGTGAATTAAGTTTTCAATCTGCTTGTGTCTCTGGATATGATTGGAAAACAAAAGGTGTAAATGCCTCAACTACAGGAAACCAATATGGAATCTATGATATGTCCGGTGGAGCATGGGAATATGTAATGGGCGTTCAAAAAGATGCTAATGGCAATGTTCAAATTGGAGATTCTGGGTTTAGCATGTCGAATATTCCTGATAGTAAGTACTATGACTTGTATGATTACCAAGCAAATGATGGTGTAGGTTATACTAGATATCAACTAGGAGACGCAACTAGAGAGGTTCTAAAAAATACTTCTAGTCAAGGAGGCAATGCTTGGTGGAGTGATTATTCTTATAATATATACAGCTTTTACCCTTGGATGGTTCGCGGTGGTAATTTTATTGATGAATCGCATACTGGAATGTTTGCCTTTTGGCATCATACTGGTGCAAGTTATACAGGCAGAACATTTCGCTCTGTAATAACCGCACCATAATAAAACAAAGAACTTTCTTCTTATTTGAAAGTTCTTTTAATATCTAAAAGTATCAAAAAAAGACAACACTCATAACAGGCATTGCCTAATTTAATATAAACTAAATTTCTTGAATTTTTAAGAAGTTAGTATGAGCATCCTTAGGGAACCCACCAACAACAGCAACTAAATCACCATATTTTAAATCTAACATAGCTTTAGCTTGTTTAACACCTTCTAAAACAATACTATCAGTATCATTAGAAACAGGAACAATCTTTGGATAAACTCCCCATTTAAGTGCTAGAGAACGAGCAACCTTTTCACTAGTTACAGTAGCAACTATTAACGCATTAGGTCTTAATGAAGAAATATCTAAAGCAGTCTTACCAGTTAAAGAGTTAGCTACAATAGCCTTAATAGGTAATTCTAAAGTTGCATCAACAGCACACTTAGCAATTGTATTATGAATTGCTGTACCAAGTAACTTATAATCTTCTAAATTATATTTAGTCATCTTTTCGGCATTAACAGCAATCTTAGCCATATACTGAATAGTCTCTACTGGATACTTACCCATAGTAGTTTCATCACTAGTCATAACTGCATCACAACCAGCTAAAACAGCATTAGCAACATCATTAACCTCTGCATTAGTAGGACGAATACTTTCCTTCATTGAAGTCATCATTTGTGTAGCCATAATAACACCTTTACCATTAGCATGACACATATTAATCATCTTTTGTTGATATAAAGGTAAATTTTCTAAACCAGTTTCAATACCTAAATCTCCACGAGCAACCATAATATAATCAGATACATCAACGATTTCTTGTAAATTATCAATAGCGTATTGAGTTTCAACCTTAGAAATAATAATCATATCAGGTCTACCATATTCACTACATAACGCTTTAACATCTAAAACGTCTTGTGCACAGTTAACAAATGAAACTGCTAAATAATCACCGTCATGTTCACAAGCATATTTAATATCTTCTTTATCTACATCGGAGATAAATGGAACATTAAGTTTAACCCCTGGAATACAAACTCCACGACGAGACTTAATAACCCCACCATTAATGATTTCACAAGTTAAACCATCATCTTCTTTAGAAACAACAACTAACTTATAAAAACCATCATCTAAAAGTATAGCTTGACCAACTTCTAAATCTTTTAAAATTCCTTTATAGTTAAAAGATATCTTTTCTGCTGTACCTAAAACATCTTCCTCTACAATACGAATCTTATTACCCTTAACAAGTTCAATCTTATCTTGTTCAAAAGTACAAGTTCTTAAATCAGGTCCTTTAGTATCATATAAAGTAGCAATATTAGCTCCTAATTCTTCATTAGCACGTTTAATTAAAGATTCATCTAACGCTCTTTCTTCTAAAGTAGCATGTGAAAAATTAATACGAGCAACATTCATACCAGCTTCTACAATACCTTTAAAGTTTTCCCAAACTTGTGTAGAAGGACCAATACTACAAATAATCTTTGTTTTTTTCATAAAATACTTCCTTTCTAAAGCATGTTAATCTTACCACAAAATCACAAAAAAATCTATATTTCTCTACGATAAACTACTAATTTTAGCAAAGTTTCTAATCGATAAATCTCTTAACCATATTTTTAATAAATATTTCGACATCATCCAAGGTACAATCTAACTTACCCATAAAATATTTAACAAACAAATTAACACACCCCAAAGTAAAAAAGTTAATTTCCAACGTTTTATTCTTAGAATTTCGAAAAACATTTAATTCTTTTAATCTTTTAATAATTATATTACTTAGTTTTTCCACAAAGAGTAGGGGTTCTCTTGTTTTAAGAATCGTCTTATACAACTCTTCATTTTCTTTTAAGTTCTTTATTACCTTATGAATATATTTATCTAAGTCATCAATGGTCTTTATATCACTATCATCTATGGCAATTAGCTCTAATGTCTCGTCTTGTAGTTCCTTAGCAATATCATATATTGATTCATAATGCGTATAAAATGTTGACCTACTAATATCGGCTTTCTTTACTAGTTTCGTTACACTAATATTAGCTAAACTTCCGTCCTCCTTTAAACTTTCTACAAAAGCATTTCTTATTTTTTCTTTAGTCTTTATTGACGAACAATTTTTATTCTTTACCTTCATATTTTTCCCTCTAATCTTCTAAAATTATACCATGTCACTCGTTTAAAATGTCAACAACTGTCAAAATTTAGACACTTTCTATAAATTTGTACTTTATTTTCTAAGTCTTCTAGCATATAATTGTTTGTGCAGCTAAAAAAAGAGCTGGTAGAAAAGAGGGTTTTATGCGTAAGATAACAGATTTTATTATTGAAAAAAGAAATTACGTTTTAACAATATTTATTATTTTATCATTATTTTGTTTATATCTATCTACCAAAGTTAATATAAACTATGATTTAACCGAATACCTACCAAGTACTTCGGAAACTAGAATTGGTATGGACATTATGAACAAAGAGTTTGGTTCTCTTCCAACTAGTAGTCTTAATGTTATGTTTAAAGATTTATCTACTGAGGATAAGCTAAGTATCAGGGATGCTTTATCTAACATTGACGGGGTATCTTCTGTAAGTTATGACACCACTGATACCTATAATAAAGATAATTATACTTTATACCAAGTAAGTGTTTCCGGGGAAAGTGATTCTACTAACGCTGCCAATGTGTATAAAACTATTAAAAGTGATTACAAAGATTATGAAGTCTACATGTCAGGGGACGTTGCTACAAGAAATGCTCCTGTCTTAAAAGTTTCGGTAATTGCCCTTGCCATATTCTGTGCTATGGTTATCCTTATTATTATGTGCGATAGTTACACCGAGCCATTCTTGTTTTTATTCGTAATCGGCCTTGCCGTTTTCCTAAACAAGGGTACTAATATTATGTTTAGTAGTGTTTCTAACATTACCGTATCTATTTGTGCTATCTTGCAAATGGCTTTATCTATGGACTATTCAATCATGTTAATGAACCGTTATAACCAGGAAAAAGAAGTAACCCCTGATAAAGAACAAGCTATGAAAAATGCTTTATTCCATTCTTTTAGTTCTATTTCGAGTAGTTCTATTACGACTATTGTTGGTTTACTTGCCTTAGTATTCATGAGTTTCACCATTGGCCGTGATTTAGGTATCGTTCTAGCTAAAGGGGTAATCTTCAGTTTAATCAGTATCTTCTTAGCCTTACCAGCACTTATCTTAATATTCGACGGGCTTATTACTAAGACCAAGAAGAAACATTTCTCACCTGATTTAACTTGGTTAGGTAACTTCAGTTTTGGTATTCGCCATATTGCAATTTTTCTATTTATTATTGTATTCGCTCTAAGTTATTTCTTAAAAGGTAATTTACAATATGAATTTACTTCCAACGAAGAAAATGAGGTTAATAAAGTATTTCAAAGTACTAACCAAATTGCTTTAATCTATCCTAGTAGTGAAGAAGACTTTGTTGCATCATACTGCCGTAGTCTAGAGGGTACTCCTAAAGTTGATCAAATCTTATGTTATGGCAACACCATTAACGAACCCTTAGAGTACGATAATCTAGTCAATAAATTTAGCGACCTAGGCCAAGATGTCGATGTTGAAGATTATATCTTAAAACTAGTATATTTTAATTACTATAATAATAAGGAAGTGACTTTAAGTTTTCATGACCTTATTACGTTCTTAGAAACTAATGTCTACAATAACCATGAGCTATCTAAGAAAATTACTCCCGAGTTAAAAGAAAACATCAATCGTTTGAAAAACTTTGCGACGACTAAAGAACTATCCCGTCTTCGTACCTCATCTGACCTAGCATCAATTCTCGGTGTTGACGAAGCCCAAGTAAAACAACTATTAATTCTTTATAATTCGTCTAACCCAACTTCGAAGATAACTCTAACTAATCTTGCTAACTTTATTAATAAGAAAGTTCTAACTAATAATACTTATAAAAACTATCTAGGTAATGACCAAAAAGCTTTATTAAACCAAGCCAAGCCTTTCTTGGATAAGAAAAATATTACGACCAAGTATGACGCTAAGACTATTGCTAAGATGTTTGGTCTAAACGAAACCGATGTTTCAAGTCTCTTTATGTACTATGAATCTTTAAAAGATATTAATGAAACTATGACTATAGAAGAGTTCACTGACTTTACTCTTAACACTGTCTATCAAAACAAAAACTATAAATCGCTATTTGATAACGATACTCTAGCTAACTTAAAACTTCTAAGTATCTTAAGTAATAAAGAAGTAATTAATACTAAAATGGATATTCAAGGTTTATCGAAGATATTTAAACTAACTAACCAAGATATTGAAAGTATCTTAGAGTTAAAAGGTGTAACTGTTGGTGGTTATACCGTACCAGAATTAAAAGCGTTATTACTAAAATATAAAGATACTATCGAAGAACAAACCGGTCTTGATATTAACGAAATTCTTATCAAGTTAGACGAATATATTCAAAATAGCAATCTAACCGAAGAAGATATTATCAAAATTAAAGACTTAGCAAATATCCTAGGTATCGAAGAAGAAAAAGTAGATAAAATAATCTCTATTATTCAAAATAAAGAAATGTTCTTAACTCCATATGAATTCGTTAACTTAGTTCTTGAAAATAAAGAAAACGCTATTCTAAGTAAGATATTAAATGACGATATCATTAACTACCTAGAACTTGCTCAAAATATCATGCAAAGTACTAACAATAACACTAAATACATTTACCAAGAACTATCTAAGTTAATAAATACTGACGAATCCTTGTTAAAACAAATCTATACTTTATATCATGTTATGAATACTACTACTAAACTAACTCCAAGCGAGTTCGCTAAGTTCTTATTAGCACATCAAAACGACACTATATTAAAAGACTCTCTAGATAAAGAATCACTATCTAAATTAGAACTAGTCAACAAAGTAATGGATTCTGTAATAAATAATACATCGTATACTTACCAAGAAATGGCTTCTTTAATTAATGTTTCAAGTACTGACTTAAAACTACTATACTCATTGTATGAAGTCAAAAATGGTAAGAACGTAACTGTGTCTCTAGATACTTTTATAAACTATATTTTAGAAAACGTTATTAACGACTCAAAATACTCTAGTATGTTTAATGAAGAAATTAAAACTAAGTTATCCGTTGTTAAACAAATAATGGGCGATACCAAGAATAATACTAAGTATAATCTATCTAATATGTATAATATCATAACTAAATTATCTAACGATGTTGAATATAATACCTTAGACTTACTATTTATCTATTATGGTAGTGTCAATAATTATAATAAGAATTGGACTATGACTGTTGAAGAGTTTGTTAATTACTTAAATACCGATATCTTAAAAGATACTAAATTTAGTGAGTTCATTGATACTGATATGAAAAATAAAATTACTGATGCCAAAGGTACTATCGCCGATGCTAAAGAACTTTTAGTAGGTAGCGATTATAACCGTGCGATATTTAATACGACTTTAGATAGTGAAGGAAAAGAAACTTATAGTTTCATTGAAAATGTTAAAAACGCTATGACTGATAAAAATGCTTATGTTATTGGAGACTCTCCAATGGCCTTAGAAATGAGCAAAACTTTCGATAACGAAATGAATCTAATAACTATTCTAACTATGATATTTATCTTTGTTGTTGTAGCATTCACTTTCAAATCAATTCTTATTCCTATAATTTTAGTCTTCTTAATTCAATGTGCTGTCTATATTACTATGGATACCTTAACATTCGCTGGTGGCTCTGTTTACTTCATTGCACTACTTATTGTTCAAAGTATCTTAATGGGTGCTACTATCGACTATGCTATTTTATATACTTCATATTATTTAGAAAGTAGAAAATCTATGGATATTAAAGAAGCTTTAATAAACTCTTATAATAAATCAATTCATACTATCTTAACAAGTGCTTCTATCCTTATTATTGTTACATTAATAGTAGGACACTTTGCATCAAGTATTGCCTCTATGATTTGTAAGACAATCTCTATTGGAACATTCTGTTCAATGTTATTAATGTTAATAATCTTACCAAGTATGTTAGCCTGTGCTGATAAGTTAATTATTAAGAATAAGAATTAGTTTAATCTAAAAATGATTTTTAATAATATTTTTGATTATTATTTAGTATAAAAAATGTTATAAATGAATATAATAAAACTACAATAGTATTGACAAATAAATTGGAATTTGATATTATTGTTATACCGAAGAGAAATCTTGTCAGGTCTACACGCAAGTGTTGAATGAAAATTTAATCGTATTTGTAAATACGACACCTTGTGTGGAAGCTGTCCTTTATGGACAGCTTTTTTGTCGCACTAAAAAAAGCTTTTTGGAAAAGCTATTATGGTAAAAATAATTTTACATCTAAATATTCTAATTTTTTTAACATTGTTAATTTATCTAAATCAGATAATATAATTCTTCTTGTTTCACCAGCTATAAAATCTGAAGCTTGTATTGATATATGTCTATGTGATAAAACATACATTAAATCAATATTTAGTTTTGAAAAGAGAATTGATTTATGTGTCATATTATATTCCAAATTCATCATTCCTACAGTTAACTCTTTTTCAATATCTTTAACAAAATCTCTATTTGTATTAGTAGCTGTAGCTTGCTGATCTATTCTTATAATAAGTTTGATCGGTAAATTAGGATTAATTTTGCCATCTTTTATTAATCTATCTATTACTTTTTTTATAATAATTCTTTGAGCATAATCTCTGTATCTTCCGCGAGATTCTTTATCATCCATGATTGGCTGATTAACTCTTTTATTATCAATAATAACAGCAAAACAAGTTTCCTTTTTTATTAAGTTCCAGATCCATCTTTTGTGTTGTGGCTTTATATTGGTATCCTTAATTTCTGGACAAATATGAGAACATCTTGATATATCTGATTGGCAATTTAGTATTTCTAACTCTTATTTAGACCCATTAAATAATATTGATATTAAATCTAAAGAGCAATTTAATAAACTAACTTCTCTTGAATATAAACCAATTATTTTTAAACCGTATATCTATATTCCCAAAACATTAGAATCATTTATAAATGATACTGACATCGTACTTGATACAGCACTAAGCCAAGAAATAACTAGCTTATTAAAATAATTAGCATAATAAAAAACTATTTAAAAAAAAGAGCAATATGATATAATGAACATGCGAGTGAAATGGAGGAATAAAAAATGATAAAAGGAAAACCATTCGTAAAATGGGCTGGCGGCAAAAGACAAATTGTTGATAAACTATTAATGTATGCCCCAGATGAATTTAATACTTACTATGAACCTTTTGTTGGTGGAGGTGCTTTACTATTTGAACTATCTCCCAAAAAAGCCGTAATAAATGACTCTAATAAAGAACTAATAAATGTTTATAACGTTTTACGTAATGAAGAAAAATTTAAGAAAATGTGCAGTATTTTAAATACTTACGAAAAAAATAACAGTGAAGAATTCTATTATGAATTAAGAAATAAAGATCGTAATAAATCATCATTTGATAGACTATCTGACTATAAAAGAGCTGGAAGAACTATTTATTTAAATAAAGCATGTTTTAATGGATTATATAGAGTAAACAGTAAAAACGAATTTAATGTTCCATTTGGTAAAAAAACTAAGGTAAATACTTATGATATAGGAAATTTAATAACAGTCAGTAATTATCTAACCATGAATGATATTAAAATATTAAATGTTGATTTTGAAGACTCTGTAAAAGATGCTCAAAAAGGTGATTTTATATACTTTGATCCTCCATATGATTCTGAAACATCAATATTTAATAGTTACACTGAAGATGGTTTTGGTAAAGAAGAACAAAGAAGACTAGCTAAAGTATATAAAGAACTATCTAATAAGGGCTGTTATGTAATGCTTTCAAATAATAATACAACATTAATTAAAGAATTGTATAAAGACTTTAATATTCATATAATTGAAGCTAAAAGAAGTATAAATTCTAATGGTAAAAAAAGAGGAAAAGTTGAAGAAGTTATTATAACCAATTATAAAAACGATAAAGAATTAGAATAATAAAGAAAATACGTTGTTATAATGTACTTAGAAAGGAATAAACAATGAAAACAATTGGCATTATTTTTGCTATGCAAGAAGAATTAATTGAGTTAAAAAAATATCTCCATATAAATAATGAAAAGAAGATCTATGATCTTACATTTTATGAAGCTACTTTAAATAACCAAAATATCATTTTAACTGAAAGTGGTATTGGTAAAACTAATGCGGCTAGAACTACCCAAATTCTAATTGATTATTATAAACCAGAAGCTATATTCAATATCGGTGTTGCTGGTGGTATTGCTAAAAATCTCAAAGTAGGTGATGTTATAATATCAACCTCTTTAGTTCAACATGATTTTGATATAACTGCTTTCAACCACCCCAAAGGTTATATTCCTAATATTGGTAATAATATTCCTATAGATAATAAGCTTTTAAATACTACTAAAACCATTCTTGATACTAACAACATATCTTACAAAGAAGGCCTAATCGCCTCAGGTGATATCTTCTGTACAAAAGAATCTATGGCTACCAAAATAAATACCCAATTTAACGCTTTATGCGTTGAAATGGAAGGCGCCTCAATTGCCCAAACGGCCTATCTATCAAAAACACCATGCCTTGTAATAAGAAGTATCTCCGACTGTCCAGATAATAATAATAAAGTAACCTATGAAGAATTCTTAGAAACTTCTTCTAATAAAGTTGCCCAAATCATGTATGCCATCCTTACAAATCAATAAAAAAAGCCAATTTTAACCTTGATTTTTCGTAAATACATGTAAAATATTGTTAAAAACAATAATTTTTTAGACATCTTTTTGATATAATTTAGTAAGGACGTGAGGGTTTATGCAAATACTCATAAAAAATTTAAAAATTAATTATACTCAAATAGGTGAGGGCCAAGACATAATTATGCTTCATGGTTGGGGTCAAAACATTGAAATGATGTTACCTCTAGCTAAAAAACTAGAAAATAACTTTAAAATAACTATTCTTGATTTACCAGGTTTTGGCTATTCGGAAGAACCAAAAGAGCCTTTAGATATCTATGAATACACAAGTATTATCGAAGATTTTGTCTCTACATTAGAAATCAAAAATCCTATTCTAATCGGTCATTCCTTCGGGGGCCGTATTGCCATAATCTATGCTTCGCGTAACGAGACCAAAAAGCTAGTCTTATTCGGTGCTCCTTGTATTAGAGAACGCAAAGTAAGTAAAAAAGAACAATTCTTAAAGAAACTAAAGAAAATTCCATTTACTAAGAACCTTGTTGAAATAGCCAAAAACTATATTGGCTCAACAGACTATAAAAATGCCACCCCTGTAATGCGTGAAATATTAGTCCGCACCATTAACGAAGACTTAAGCGAATGTGCCAAGAAAATTGCGGCTCCAACCTTACTTATCTGGGGGTCACTTGATACCGCCGCCCCAATTAGCGACGCTAGAAAACTAAACGACCTTTTAAAAGACAGCGGCCTAGTAGAAATACCCAATGCCACTCACTATGCATACTTAGAACAACTCAACTACGTAACTCAAATATTAGAAAAATTTTTGTAGGAGGAAATCATGTTACTATATATTATTACATTTTTAGTAATCTTTTATGCAGTTACTATTAAATCTAGAAAATCATTGCATATGTTACAACAAAATCTTTATAACGAAAACAATCGTTATCTAAAATGGTTAAGACACAATCTAAAAAGTGCCTTCTATCACTATGATATCATAGCCTTAATTCTTTTTATCATTGCAGGGCTTCTTCATAACTTCTTATCTGTTATCCTAATATTTCTAGCTCTTATCATTCTAATCTTTGATACCGAAGTTATTAAGTATTCCATTATGGTTGAAAAACATAAAAAACCCCTAGTTAAAACCGCTAGAGTAAGAAGACAAATCTTAACATTATATATCTTAAACTTATTACCACTTCTTATCTACACTTTTAACCCTAACTTAAAATACATTCTAATTATTATTGCAGCTATATTGTTAGTTCTAAACTACTTAGTAGTATACTTAGTAAAAGTTATAAATACCCCAGTAGAAAAATATGTTTATCATTACTACTGGAATAAAGCCACTACTAAATTAGCATCCTTAACTAACTTAAGTGTTATAGGTATTACAGGATCTTATGGTAAAACTAGTAGTAAGAATATCTTAAATGAAATTCTAAGTGTTAACTTTATATCCCATCCTACACCTAAAAACTTCAATACTGATGTGGGATTAATGAGTACCGTAAATAATGATCTAACTAAATTTGATGAAATCTTTATTGCTGAAATGGGAGCTTACCGTGTTGGACGTATTAAAAACGTTTGTAACTTAGTACATCCTAAATATGGTATCTTAACTACAATAGGTAAAGCTCACTTAGAAACATTCGGCTCACAAGAAAACATCATTAAAACTAAATTTGAATTAATTGAAAGCCTACCTAGTGATGGTATTGCCTTCCTAAATAAAGACGACCCATTACAAGTTAATTACGTTAAAAATAATCTAAAAAACAAAGTTAAAATCGTTTGGTATGCTGTCGATAATAAAGAAGCCTCTGTTTATGCTAAAAACATTAAATGTTCTAACACCGGCTCAACTTTCGATGTAGTATTCAAAAAAGAAGATAAAACCATATCCTTTGAAACTAGACTACTAGGTCGTCATAATATTTCTAATATCTTATCCGGTCTAGCAGTTGGTTATGAATTTGGTATTCCCATAGAAAAACTAGTCATGGCTGTTAAAAAAATAAAACCAATTGAACATCGTCTAGAACTAAAACGTCTTGGTCTAATGTATCAAATTGATGATGCTTATAATTCTAACCCAATTGGAGCTAAAGTAGCTCTTGAAGTTCTAGACATGATGCCTGGAACCAAAGTAGTCGTAACCCCAGGCATGGTCGAACTAGGTGGCGAAGAAGCCAAACTAAACTTTGAATTTGGAACAGAAATTGCCAGTGTTGCCGACTATGTCATATTAGTAGGAGAAAAACAAACCAAACCAATCTATGACGGTTTAATATCTAAAAAATATAAAAAAGATAATATCATAATAACAAACGATGTCAGGGAAGCATATACCATGGTTAATAACCTAAAAGAACCTAAAAAAGACATATATGCTTTATTTGAAAATGATTTACCTGATACATATAATGAGTAGGAGAGTGTAGTAAAATGAAAATTAAATTAGGAGTAATATTTGGAGGACAATCAGTTGAACACGAAGTAAGTATCATATCCGCAGTTCAAGCTATGAAAGCCATGGATAAAGATAAATATGAAATAATTCCCATCTATGTAACTAAAGATTTAGAATGGTATACCGGAGAAATATTAAAACAAATGGATACTTATACTGATATGGACTTATTAAAAAGATATACTACTAACGTAGTACTATATAATAAAAAAGGTCATTTCTATTTACAAAGTAAAGGTTTATTTAAAAGAATAAAACAAGAAATTGATATTATGTTTCCAATCGTACATGGTACTAACATGGAAGATGGTGTCCTACAAGGATACTTACAAACAATAGGAATTCCTTATGTTGGAAGTGATACTTATGCATCTTCTGTAGGACAAGATAAAGTCTTACAAAAACTAGTCTATGAATCTAAAAATCTTCCAGTAGCGCCTTATACTTGGTTCTATGATGTTGATTATAATGAGAATACTGATAGTATCATTAAAGAATGTTCTAAGTTAAAATACCCCGTAATTGTTAAACCTGCAACTCTAGGTAGTTCTGTAGGTATTGAAGTAGCTAAAAACGAAATTGAATTAAGAAATGCCATCGAAGAAGCATGTAAATACGATAAGAAAATTCTTGTTGAACATGTTGTACCTAACTTAATTGAAGCTAATATCTCTGTTCTAGGTAACTATAAATTCCAAGAAGTATCTTTAATTGAAGAAGTAAATACTAGCCATGCTCTTCTAACTTATGAAGATAAATATATTGGTGGTGGTAAATCTTCTAAAACTCCTTCTAAAGGAATGGCATCTCTAGGACGTATTATTCCTGCACCTCTAGGAGATAAACTAACTAAAGAAATCGAAAATATCGCTATTACAGCCTTTAAAGCTATCGGTAACTCTGGTGTTGCTAGAATAGATTTCTTAATTGATAAAGAAGAAAAGAAAGCTTATATTAATGAAATTAATACTTGTCCAGGTTCATTGTCATTCTACCTATGGGAACCAAAGGGTAAGAAATATCGTGAATTACTAGACGAAATGATTAAAATTGGTATTAAAGATTACCAAGTTAGAACTAAAAAAGTACATAGCTTTGATTCTAATATCTTAGCTGGTTATAATGGTACTAAGGGTGCCAAGGGTTCTAAATTTGGTGGTTCTAAGTTTTAAGGTTAATGCTTTGCATTAGCTTTTTTCTTTAATTTTAAATTTTTATCTTCAAATACGTTTATAAGTTGCCGAAAATATTTTAATTATGCTATAATATTAAGCACATTTGTCAATGGGGAGGAAAAAAATTATGGAAAGGCAAAATGCATATAACTTTAAGTTTAATAAAGTTACAGAAGAAGATATTATTAAAGGTGCTATTCAAAGTGGAGTTGCAGTTTTTTTACATGGTCGTTCTAGTGAGGGAAAAAGTGCTAGAGTTAAACAAGTTGATCCAGATTGTGAAATTGTTTACCTTCGTAATGCTACACCAGAAAGTTTAAATGGTAAAAGTGTTTATAATCAAGCAACTGGTGAAATGATTGATGTAAAACCTACTTGGTTATTAAAATTGGAAGCAAGATGTGAGGCAGAGCCAAATAAAATTCATGTTGTTTTCTTTGATGAACTTACTAATGCACTTCATGCAATACAAGGTATGGCATTCAATATTATTTTTGATAGAGAGGTAAATGGTAAATGGAAATTACCAGATAATGCAAGAATTGCAGCTGCTGGTAATGATTTAAGTGATTCAGTTGTTGCCAATACTTTAGCAGAACCATTATTTAATAGATTTGCTCATGTTTATATTGAAACAACATTAGATTCTTGGTTAGAATGGGCAAAAACTCCAAAAAAATCTTATCAAAGACTTGATTATGTTAAAGAGTCAGAATATGAGTTACCAATACATCCTGCAATCTATGCTTTTATTTCATTAAAGCAACATTCTGGAGTAAATGTATTAAGAACAAAATATGATGGAATAAAACCTAATGCAGATCCAAGAAAATGGGAAATGGCATCAAAAATGCTTTATGCAACTAGAGAGCCAGAAATGATTCGTTCGTTAGTTGGTGAAGGTATAACAAAAGACTTTGTAAGTTTTTGTAATATTAACATTGTAAGTATTCAAGATGTTATAAATGGAAATTATAATTCAAGAGATTATGAAGGTGATGTTGCTAAAAAATATGCTACTGCATTAGCTCTATCACAAGTAGATGATGCCAATGTTGGTGTTGTTAGAGATTTTGTTAAAAAAATGGGATTAGAAGTATTAACTTTATTCGATGAATTCTGGTCTAAAGGTAATCCAGAACGAGCTGCAAAATTAGAAGATATTAGATCCATGGGATTAACTTGGAGAAAGAAATAATGAAAAAAATAGATTTGGAATCATTAAAAAAATTATTAATGTTAAATGAATATCCTATTCTAGTTGAAGATATCCCAAATGAATTATTTGAAAATTCTGTTATATTAAATAATGATTGTGATATATCTTTATTAAATGGTCATTATGAGGGTGTAAATTTTGTTGCACCAGATTGGTATGATATTTTAACTGAAAAATGTAAAGATGGTCGTGCATTGCTTATTATTAATGGTATTAACAATATTGATAAAGAAGAACAATTAAAATTTGTTGAGATTCTTAAATACAGAAAAATAAGCACATTCGACTTACCTAAAAATTGTTCTATAATCATTACTGCTTATGATATAAAAAACAAACCTGTAGCAGAAGAAATTTATAGTTTAGTTGCTAGTGTGTGAGGTGTTTATTAATGAGTGTAAATATTGATGCTATAAAAAGAAACTTAATTGATAGATATCCATTTTTTGGAAGTATTGTTGATAGTATGGACTATGTTGAAACAAAGAATTGTATAAGTTATAATGGTAGTCCAACAGCAGGTACTAATGGTAATACAATATATTATCATCCAGATTTTATCGAAAATCTTTCTGAAAGCCAAAGAACTTTTATATTTGCTCACGAAGTATGTCATGTTGCCTTTGATCATATTAATAGAGGAAAAGACAAAGATCAAGAGGTTTGGAATTATGCAACTGATTCAGTTATAAATGCTTTTTTAAAAAAAGATGGTTTAGAATTAGTTGATGGTGTTGTGGATATACAATGGGCTATTAGATATGATGCAGAAGAAATGTATAATAGACTTATGAAAAAGAAACAACGAGAACAAAAGAAAAATAATCAAAATAATAATGCCCAAAACAATAATCAAAAAGATGCTGGGCACGATACTCATAGTTTCTGGAGTGAAAAAAGTATTGATAAAGGTAAAGACGATGTAATTAAGGAAATGCAAAAGCAATTTTCAGAAATGGGAGAAAAAGAAACATTAAAAAAGAAAAATAGTAATGAAGTAAAAGAAATACTTAAAAAAATAAAAAAAGCATTAGAAGAAATGAAAAAAAGTCAAAAAGCATCTGATGAAAATGAAAAATTAGGTTTTGGAATTAGTGGTAAAGGTGCAGGAACAGATACCTTGGAGGAAAGTGTTAATTTTGATAATGTAGGTACTTCTTACCCAATAATCAATTGGCCTTTAGTATTAAAAAAGCCAATTGAAATTGTTGAATTAGATTGGTCATACCAAAATGCTTATTTAGAAGACGGTGTTGTATCAGCTAATTTAGAAGAGAGTTCGTATTTATTATCATACGAAACTGAGATAGTATTAGATACAAGTGGTTCTATTGATGATGGACTTTTAAGAAGTTTTTTAAGGGAGTGTAAAAACATTTTGAATTTTTCTAAAATAAAAGTTGGATGTTTTGATACTAAATTTTATGGTTTTACTGAAATAAAGAATATGAAAGATATAGATGAATTTACATTTGTAGGTCGTGGTGGAACTGATTTTGATGTTGCAGTTAATGCTTTTTCTAAAGAAGCAGATAATAAAATAATTTTTACTGATGGTGAAGCCTCTATGCCTTATAAAGAACTTGAGGCTATTTGGGTTGTATTTGGAGATTATAAAATAAATCCAAGAGGTGGTAAAGTTATTTATGTTGATAAAGATAAATTAATTAAGTTAAGTCAAGAACATGATTCTATGATGTTAACTAAAACTAAAGGAAGTGTTAGACGATAATGAAAAAGACAAGTGCTATTGTTAAAGAAAAAAATACCTATGAAATTGATGTATTAATTAATAATACTGCTTATATAAAATCAGTTACTGGAAAAACAGGATTATTAAATATTAAGACAAATCAAATCATTGGTGATATGGACGATTATTATACTATTTATGATACACATGGAAAATTCTATTATCAAGAGAAAACGATTGAAGAATCAAATGAAAAAAACAATTGGAATAAAAGAAAGACAGTAAGAATTTTTGATGCTTTAAATGAAAGATTACTTGTTGATGGTTTTGAGGTTGTGAAAGAATTTCACAGTTATGATCTTACTGCATTAAAGTCCCCTATAGATGTGAAACTACATTTACATGACAGATATGCATGTAGAAAACCTACAAACATATTTGATATGCCACTAGATGATATAGAATTCCTTTTTAGTAAATATAACGATATATATTTGGTTGTAACAATTAATGGTAAAAAGGGACTTTACTTTCATAATTGTTATGATAAAACCCCAAGTTTAATAACACCAATAGAGTTTGATAATATTGAAAAATTACATAATATTATTGTTTATACTAAAAATAATAAAAAATATTTTGTATGTATTGATGATAAGGAAGATAAAAAAAGTGGTACTTTTGATGAAATTACACTTGATGAAAATAACAAAAATATTGCTTATTGTAAAAAAGGAAATCAAATCTATGTTTATAATACAGAAGCACAAGAATTATTACTTTCAACAGATGCAGATGAAATAAAGTATATGTATAAAAATGGTGATGACTATCATGGAGACTTCTTCTTTGAAATAATAAAAAATGGTAAATATGGTGTTATTAGTTCTGAAATAAATAATAAAATTCGTAAGGCAGGAACGGGAGCTAAAGTATCTACACTATTGCCACCAAAGTATGATGAAATTGAAATAGCTCGAGGTGGATTATATTTAAAAAAAGATGGAAAAATTGGTTTATTCATTGGTGGTTCATATCATAATCAAGTTATAGAACCTAAATATGATGATATAGATTTTTTAGGATATAATTATTTTGCTCTATATAGTAATGGACTTTGTGATATTGGCAAAGCATCTTCATATAATCCATTTAAACCAAATATTACTAATTGTAAAATAGTAGAAGATTTTGATAATGCCTTAACTTATAAAAAAAATGGGAAATGTGGTTTATTATTTGCAGATGGTAGACATGATGAAATTATTCCACCAGAATATGATAGTATTAGCAATGTAGCAAAATATTATTTTATACTTAGTCAAAATAACAAAAAGGGATTAATGCATTTAGGTAAAATCATAATTCCCGTTGAGTATGATGAAATTAGTGTTGGTGGTCAATATGGAAAATATAGCAGTTTAAAAGACTCTGAAGTATTATACTTTTCTTTAAAAAATGGCAAAAAACATGAACTGGCTAAATTGCATAATTGGCAGTATGTTGATACAGATGTCGAATTTGTAAGTAATCATACATTTGATACTATTGATTTCTTTCGTGATGTTATGGTATGTAAAGATCAAGTACATTCATACATTTATGATTATAATGAAAAATTGTTAAAATCATTACCAGCTAGCACATCAATAACTGCATATGAAAGACCATATGAAGATGATTATGATGAAAAGCGTGGATATAGAAAATATTTCTATTGTATAGACGGTGTGTACTATTATTATAAAGATGGTAAATTTGAAGAAGTTTATACTGAAAATAATGATTTATATTCAACTATATATGAAACAGATACAGAGTCATTTGAAGTTAGAAGTTACAATAAAGATGAACATGATTCATTTTGCTCTACTATTGATTCTCAAAAAGATGCAGAAGCAGAAAAATCTTTAATTGAAATGTCAGAAAAAGGAATCTCAAGAAAAGATTACCCTACATTGGTATTAAGAAGAGTAAGTAAACAAAAAAATTAAAAATAACCTAGTAAGAAAAAATACTAGGTTCAGGCTGTTGACAAAGTCAATTTTTCAAATCGGCTTTGTCACAGCCTTTTATATTTTTCACACTAAAGTATAAAAAAGAGCATTTTTTAGGGATTATGTACCTAATATTTGCTTTTTTTAGACAATTTAACTCGCTTTGATTTATTAAAAAATCAATTTTTTTCAAAATAGGTAGTTTGTCAACACTCTGAGCTAATGCTTAAGTGGCATTGGCTTTTTCCATATCCACTAGCCCAAACCCCATAAATATGATAAAATATATTAACAGGAGTTACTTATGAATAAAGAAGAAATAAAAAATAATATGAACAAAGATAAAAATCTAAGTAGTTATGCATGTAAAAATAACGAAGCCCTAAGATTTAAATCTGAAGTCGAAGACATTCGTCCACCATTTTTCCATGATGCCGACAGAATTATCTACTCTCTAGCGTACACTAGATACATCAATAAAACCCAAGTATATAGTAATGTTAAAAATGACAATATAACTAGACGAATTATTCATGTTCAAATGGTTAGTAAAGTTGCCAGAACCATTGGCCGTGCCCTAAACTTAAATGAAGACTTAATCGAAGCTGCTGCCCTTGGTCATGACTTAGGCCATGTCCCATTCGGCCATGCTGGAGAAGCCATACTAAATCGCATTAGCCAAGAAGTAGGAGAGGGTTACTTTAACCATAACGTTCAAAGTGTTAGAAATCTTATGTTTATTGACCACCAAGGGCATGGTGATAATCTAACCCTTCAAGTTCTAGATGCGATAATGTGTCATAATGGCGAACTAGAATTAGAATGTTATAAACCTAAAAACAAAACTAAAGAAGACTTTATGACGGAGTATAATAATACTTACAAAATACCAGGTTTTAACTCAACTTTAACACCCATGACCTTAGAAGGTTGTGTTGTAAGAATAAGCGACATAATTGCCTACCTAGGCCGCGATATCGAAGACGCCCTAAGACTACATAAACTATCCCGTAGCGATATTCCAAAAGATATTATAGATATCCTAGGACCCGATAATAGAAACCTCATAAACCACTTTGTTCTAGATATAATCGAAAACAGCTACAACAAACCATACATAGCTATGAGTAAAAAAACATTCGAGGCCTTAAAAAAACTCAAAAAATTCAATTACGAATATATCTACAACAAAGCTAACACCCAAGAACAACTAGCAACATGGGATCACATGTTTAATACCATTTTTAACTACTACTTAAAAGACTTAGAAACTAAAAACCAAGAAAGCCACCTCTACATCTATTTTTATAAATATATGTGTGAAGAATATAAAAATAATACATCAAATAGTAGAGTAGTAATTGACTACATAGCTGGCATGACCGACGAATTCTTGTTAAGAGAATATCAAGAAATAGAAAATAACTTGACTAAACATTACTAATTTTAGATAATAAAGAAGTGAGGTACCTTATATGAAAAAAAAGAAAGAAATAAAAAATTTAGCCCTAACGGAAGAAGAAATTGCTACTAACCATATCGTTAAATCGAATAAAACATACTTAATTGTCTTTGGCATTTTCTCTTTAACTATAATTTTACTTTTAGTAGGAAGTCTTTTTAGAACTAATATAACCCCAGATTACCCTCTAGTATTTAGAGACGCCAATAATAAACTAATGGTTATAACTAAAAGTGGCTCGGGGAAAAAAGATATAACAACTATAACTGATGCCAACATTGTCTATGCTAATAAAGATATTAGATACTTACTTTATAGCCACAACAATGCTTTATTCTTACTAGATACCACCAGTGGTGGTGAAGGCAAAAAACTTGCTGAAGACATCACCAAATATGGTTTTAGCAGCGACGATAAAACTGTTTACTACATTACCAAAAGTAATGAACTTCATATTTATAATCGTAAAAACAATGCCGACTATCTTATTGATAGCAAAACCGCTGACTGCTTAGACGTTGTGGGGAACTATGTCATTTATGATAAAAATTCTAACCTTATATTAAAAAATTACAACATTGGTTCAACTGAGATTATCTCTAAATCTTATAAAGACATTAAGCTAAGTAAAGACGAAAAAGCAATGCTATATTCTGTTGCTAACGAAGATAATACTTATAATTACTATCTTTATACCTTTGCAGACTCGAATAACGAAAAAGTTCTAACTAACATCAGTGAAATGCTATCTTATAATACTAACTTTACTAAATTTATCTATACTATTAAAAACAAAGACAGCTACAACATCTATAACAATTTAACCGATACACTAGCTGATAGTGATAAAAAATTTGTAACGCATACTGAAGAAGACGTAAAAAACGGCACTATAACTAAAGAAGAACTTTTAAAAAACAAAGAAGCAGCCGCCTTAGTTAGTGAACGTAACAAGATGCGTGAATACGCTAAAAACTATGTAATTAATGGGTATGACTTATACTATCAAAATAAAGAAACTATGACTCTTCTTGCTAGTGGCATTAACAAAGTATACTATGATGATATCGATACTAAAAAAATTGTTTATACCAAAAACACTTGGGATAAAACTCTAGATTTATCTAACTATACCAAGTTCGAAGAATTTAAAACTACCCTTGATAATGGTACTAAAAATGGTCTTTACTACACTGAATATACTAATAAACCTTCTTTAATAAGTGAAAACCTAAGTAATAACATCAATGTTTACTATGGAGAAGAAGACGCTATCTACTATACTGAAAACAAAGCCTTATATTATAGTAAAATAACTAATAAAAATGCCGTTAAAGCAAGCCTAATCGAAGACAACCTTGAACTAGATACTCTATTTACAGATTATGCCAACGGCCTAGTTTACCTAACCAATGCCACTGACAACAACTCCCTAAAATATATCTATAACGGAAAATACCATATTATAAATGAACAAGTATATAGTAAATTTATCCAAGTATCTGAATCTCAAGAATTTATTTATTATATTAAAAACTACAAAGATAATATGGGAACCTTAATGCTATATAACGGTATTAGAAATAGCAAAGTAGCTGACAATGTAAGTAGTTTAATGTACATCAATGACGACTTAATCTATCTAACAACTAACTACGATGCTAAAACTGAAACTTGCGATCTATACCGCCTAAATGGTAACAAACTAACCCTAATTCACGAAAACATCTTAGAGTGGTTCTCACCAGTAATAACTAAACAAAAAGAAAATAAATCTTAAAAAAGTTCACTATTGGACTTTTTTCTTCATATTTAATAAAATTTATACCATAATATAAAAGGAGGACTTTATGATATACAAAAAATATACAAACGAAAACTATAATCTATATACCATTAAAACCGATAAATTTAAAAGCTGCCTTATGGAAGTTGTTTTTTCCAAACCCTTAGATAAATCTAAAGTAACAATAGATAACTTTCTTGTTGAAAACCTAGGTTACACCTGTAAAAAATACCCTAAACGTAAGAACATGGTTGAAAAACTAGAAGACTTATACGCTGCTAGCTGTTATTCCGTAACCACTAAAGTAGGAAATGTCTTATTTTCTAACTTTATCTTAGAGTTTCTAGATCCTAAATATTGTGATAAAAACTATCTTAAAGATGTACTAGAACTACCTTTTGAAATGATTTTTAACCCTAATATAACTAACAACGAATTTGATATCAAAACTTTTAATATCATAAAAAATCGTATTCGTGCCAGTATCTCTTCCTTAAAAGAAAACGTCACTAGGTACGCCATCCAAGAAAGCCTTAAAGCTATGGATAAAGATAGTCCAAGTAGCATTAATTCTATCGGTTACTTAAAAGATTTAGAAGAAATAGATCCTGAAACTCTAGCTGAGTACTACAATGAATTTCTTAAAACCTGTACCTGTGATATTTATGTAATCGGTAATTTAGATATGGAAGAAGTAAACATGCTTATCAATAAATACTATCGTAATCGTTATCTAAGTACTGATAAACTTAATTATTTCGTTGATAACAAACCAGTACGCAAAGTAAAAGAACAAATTGAGACAGGTTCATATACCCAATCAACCTTAATTCAAATCTACAACACCAGTACTTTTACCGAAAGAGAGTACAACTACGTTATCCATGTCTTTAACTACATTTTTGGTAATGGTTCCCTAACAACTAAGTTAAATAAATACTTACGTGAAGAAAACGGTATGTGTTATAGTACCTACAGCATGTATCAAAAACTAGATGGCCTTTTCCTTATTTATGTAGGAACTCAAAGTAAGTACAAAGATAAATGTAGCAAACTAATTGCTAAAGCCTTAAAAGAAATGGTTAAGGGTGAATTTACCGAAGAAGATATAGATTACGCTAAAAAAGCCTTACTATCTAGTGTTAAATCTAGTCAAGATACTCCAAGTGGTTTACTAGATAACTATGTCTTTAATTCTAAACTAGGTACACCATTACTAAAAGAACGCGCTAAAGAACTACAAACCATTACCAAAGAAGAAATTATAACGTTAGCTAAAAAAATTAAATTAAATACCATCTATATGTTAAAGGGGAACGAAAATGAAGAAAATTGAATTTAAAAAATTAGGTGAAACAATTTATTACGACGAATGCGAATGCGGGCTTCCTATCTATTTATGGGTTAACGAACGGGTTAGTAACTTCTATGCCACACTTTCTGTTAAATATGGCAGTATTGATACAAAGTTCAAAGTTAAGGATAAAGAATACACAGTTCCCAATGGCATTGCTCATTTTCTAGAACATGTTAAATTTAATGAATCAGCGGACACCACTGCTCATGATTACTTCAACAAACTAGGTGCATCAATCAATGCCTTTACAACATTCGAATATACATCCTACGAGGTCTATGGTACAGAGAACTTAAAAGAAGATGTTACTCACTTACTAGATTATGTTTATACCCCTTATTTTACGGATAAAACCATTGCCAAAGAAAAAGACATAATTATTGAAGAAGTAAAAATGGGTGCCAATCGCCCAACTCAACAACTATATTACCAAATGAATAATAACTTATTTCACCAAGATAATCATCGCTTCCTTGTAACTGGTACCGAAGAAGATGTTAAAAGTATCACTACCAACGACATTAAACTAGTTTATAACACTTTCTATCATCCAAAGAATATGTTCTTAGTCATAACTGGTAACTTTAACCCTTATGAAATAGTAAGCCTCGTTAAAGAAACTATGCGTAAGAAAAACATTCCTAAGTACTTAAATCCAATTAAAATATATGCTAAAGAAGAAGAAAGTGTTGTTAATAAAGAACAAGATATCACTGGTAATGTTGCTATTCCTAAAATAAGAATATCTTATAAAATACCTAAAAAAAGATTTAAAAAATATAGCGACTTAGATACTTTAACATACTTAAGATTACTTCTTAATGCTAACTTTGGTGCCACAAGCGATCTAAGAGCAGATCTCTTAGAAAAAGAATTAATTACTAAACTAGGTACTGAATCATATATCGTTGGTGATTACGTAATAGTATCTTTAGTCTGTGAAACTAAGTACCCTCATGAGTTAGAAAAAATCCTAATTAACGCTATGAATAATTTAAGTATCACAAAAACTAGATTATTAAGGCGTGCTAAATGTAACTATGCCGAAGGCATCTATGGCTTCGATGATATAGAATATGTTAATACCATGGTTCAAGACTTTATTATTCACTTTAATGGCATTGATAATGAATACTTTGAAAGAATTAAAAACTTAAATATTGATATTGCTAGAGATATCTTAAAATCTCTTAAATTAGATAATTATAGTGTTTTAACTATGGAGCCTGAAGAGTAGGGCTTCTTTTTTTGCTACAAAAAAACTTAGTATTTCTACTAAGTTCTAAGTTACTATCTATTATAGTATTCAACGATTAATGATTCGTTAATTTCTTGGTTAAGTTCACTTCTATCTGGATAACGAAGGAAAGTACCAGTTAACTTATTCTTATCAAATTCAACAAAAGCTGGATAGTTTAAAGTAGCTTCAACAGCGGCCTTAATAGCAGCATGATTTAAACTTTGTTCTTTAACACTAATAACGTCTCCAGGTTTGCAAGTATATGAAGGAATATCAACCTTAACACCATTTACCATAATATGTCCATGATTAACAACTTGTCTAGCAGCACGACGTGTACTTGCCATACCCATACGATAAACAAGGTTATCAAGTCTACTTTCAAGTAAACGAAGTAATTTTTCACCAGCAATACCTTTCATTTTACTAGCACGTTCAAAAGTTTTCTTAAATTGTTTTTCATTTAAACCATACATAAATCTAACTTTTTGTTTTTCTTGTAACTGAACACCATATTCACTTAATTTTCTTCTTCTATCAGTTCCATGAATACCAGGAGCATAAGGTCTTTTAGCTAAATCCTTACCATTTTCTAAAGTAGAGAAACCAAGTCTTCTAGATTTTTTGTATCTTGCACCAGTATATCTTGCCATAATAATTCTCCTTTCTTTGTATTTGCAAATAAAGGATTTTCCAATACCTCTAGGGGGAGTTTATCTTAGAACTTTCTCTAAGGCAGTCTTAGATACTAATTCACTAACTCGGGATAAACACATCCTAAAAATATATAGAAACTGCCAAATAATTGCATTATTAATCTACCATATTTCATGTTCTTTTGTCAAATGATTCTTACTAAAAATACAGTATTTTCATCTAAAAAGTTCATTTCAAACCAAAAATAAGCTATTTAAGACATAATTTGTGTTAAAGTGATTGACCAATGATAAAATTATAGATATAATTCTAATTAATAAATATTAATATTAATTTTAACAATAACTAACTAAAGGAGAATAATTAAAATGTTAGAAGAAAAAATTAAAAAGAGCCTAGACATAGAAGCTCAAAAAGTTTGTGCACAACTAGTTCACGAATATAATAAAAATAAAGAAAAAAAAGTTAATAAAAAGTTTGATGATATCGTAGCTTCCCGTATCGATAAATCATATCTAATCTTTAAAAATTACATCACCTCATCTGTAATTAAATCAATTCCCGACGGCTATTTTCTTGATCCTTCCAATACCTATATCTTCCTAGACCAAGTAAAATTCTTTACCATGTACGAAGAACTAACTAAAAAACATAACGAAGAACAAGATAGTAAGCATGCCACACTACTTGAAAAACTTCAAAACAATATTGCGAAAACCAGCGACATTGTTAAAGCCATTAACAAAACCCTTAAAGGAAAAAGTCTTAGTGAAGAAGAAATATTCGAGTTAATAGGGGAACTAGAATGTCAAAAAAAATAATCTCTTGCAGATTATTTTTTGTACATATAGACTCTCATTGGTAAATTTATGGCTTTATTTGCAGTTTTCTCACTAAATAAAAGCTCCACATCAATACCTAAAGATCTAGCTATAACATCAATATTACGACAAGTTAAGTTTGCATTACCACTCTCAATAACACTGATATAAGCCATTTTAAAATTAGTTATCTCTGAAAACTTCTCTTGCGTTAAACCTTTTTGATAACGGTACCATCTTGTATTTAAGCCAACTCTTTTCATTGCATCCATATTAACACCACCTAACATAATTGACCAAATAAATAATTTATTTATACTTATGATTATAATTATTTGATATCTTTAAATTAATACCAGTAAAATATATTAACATATAGAATAATAAAACTGTACAATTTATCCATTATATCAGCAATCTTTACATACCTACCATTATCATACCCAAATATTAAAAATTTAGTATATCCTTTCTTTACAAATTGTGATAAAATATTTTTAGACTAGGAGTGAAAATATGAGTAGTACGACCTTTATTTTAATTGGAATTACATACTATATTGTATCAATAATTATTATCATTGTAGTGTTAAATATAATAAATAAAAAAGACCGTACTAAGTATCTTAATTCCATAAATAACTTAGAAAGAGAAAAAAACTTAATCATTTCTGCGGGTATTTTAACCGAACTTAACAAAGTCGAAAATCTAATTAATAACGATACCATGAAAGAAATGTATGAAGATTGGCAAAAACGTTTTAAAAAGATTAAAGAAGAAGAAATTCCTAAGATAACTGATTCCCTAATCGAAATTCAAGATTTATTTGACCATAAAAAGTATCATGACTTAAAAGCTAAACTAGCCAAAACCGAACTCGACATCTATTATGTTAAAACTCAAAGTAATTACCTACTAAAAGAAGTCAAAGACATAACTTTAAGTGAAGATAAAAATAGAGAAATAATTACTAAGTTAAAAGCTAAATATCGTAGTATCATTACTAAATATAATAATAACAAAAATGAATATCAAGCTATTATGGCTCCTGTCGAACTCCAATTTGAAAATACCGACAAACTATTCAGTGCTTTCGAAGTTCATATGGAAAATAATGATTATCAAAGTGTTGATAAAATAATTAAAGCCCTAGACACTATTGTAGGAAACCTTGAACTAGTTATTGAAGAAGCACCTTCCATCATTTTAATGAGTACTAAACTTATTCCTAAACGTATGAAAGATGTTTATATCGAAGCTGAAAAGCTAAGAAAACAAGGCTATAACTTAGATTATTTAAATATCGAATATAACTGTGAAGAAGCTAATAAAAAAATAACTGATATCATGGAACGCTTAAATGTTTTAAATATTGAAGACTCTACCGTTGAACTTAAAACTATTATGGATTATTTTGACGGGTTATATCATGATTTTGATAAAGAAAAGATAGCTCGTAAAATATTTGAAGATTACATTCGTACTATCTTAGTTAAAACTAATAAATTTGAACGCATAAATAATGATTTAATAAGAAAAGCCAAAGACTTTAAATATAGTTATGACTTAAAAGACGAAGATTTTAAAATACTAGATGTCTTAAAAGAAGACTTAAAAGGTATCAAACATGACTATGATGAGATAATAACTGCTCATCGTAGTAAATCATTTGCGTACTCGCGCCTTGCTAAAGAAATGGAAGAGTTAAACGTAAGACTATCTAAAGTCGAAGAAAAACTTGACTATGCCCTAAAGAACTTAGGCAGCTTAAAAGAAGACGAAGTTCGTGCTCGTGAACAATTAGACGAAATAAAAGAAATCTTAATTAAAGCTAAAAGTAAAATCAATAGTTACAAACTACCAGTGGTTCCCAAAAAATACTATGTTGAACTTGCCGAAGCCACTAACGCTATTAAAGAAATGATAAAAGAGTTAGAACGTCAACCCATATCTATTAAAACTCTAAATATCAGAGTAGATACAGCCCGTGATCTCGTTCTAAAACTTTATAATACCTCAAAAGAAATTGTTAAAACCTGTTATCTTGCTGAAATGAGTGTTGTCTATGGTAATAGATACCGCACCACCAGTTCCAAAGTCGATGCTGGCCTAACTAGAGCCGAAATGCTATTTGAAAAGGGTAACTTCAAAGCTTCTTTAGAAAATTCCATTAATGCCATTAGTACCATTGAACCTGACTTTTACCATGATTTATTAAGTACATTTGAAAAATAAAAGGAGATTATATGATATATTTAGATTATTCAGCCACAACCCCAGTTAGTTACGATGTTTTAGAGTCATACAACAAAGCAACTCGTGATTATATTGGTAATGCCAATTCCATCCATAGCCTAGGTGTTAAATCCAAAGCTCTTTTAAATAGTGCCACTAAACAAATAGCGGAACTTCTTAATATTAAAGAAAGTGAAGTCATATATACAAGTGGCGCTACTGAATCTAATAATATGGCCTTAATTGGTGCCATGTTACAATATAAAAATAGAGGCAACCACTTAATTGTTTCCAAGTTAGAACATCCCTCTATCTACGCTATTTGTAACTACCTAGAAACTCTTGGTTTCCAAGTTAGTTATGTTAATAATGATACTGATGGTTTAATTGACTTTGAAGATTTAAAAAAGAAAATAAGACCTGAAACTATTTTAGTAAGTATCTGTGGTGTAAATAGTGAAACTGGTGTAAGACAACCCCTAAAAACGATTAGACAAATAATTAAGAAAGAAAACCCTAATACGATATTCCATAGTGATTTAACACAAGCCTTTGGCAAAGTTAGTATTAATTTATTTGATGTCGACATGGCATCTATGAGTGGCCATAAAATATTCGGCCCTAAAGGTATTGGCTTACTTTATAAAAATAGCAAAGTCTCTCTAATTCCCATTATCCATGGTAGTACAAGATACAATAATCTTCGTCCGGGAACACCACCACTTCCTTTGATTGTGGCTCTATCTAAAGCTATGCGCCTAGCCCTAAACGACTTAGACCGCAAAGAAGCCTTTGTTAAACGTCTAAATGATAAGATAGTTAATGATATTTCACATTATAAGGATATTAAAATCAATCAAACTAAGTATTCTATTCCTCATATTTTAAATATCAGTCTTATGAACATTAAACCGGAAAGCTTCGTTCATGCCATGGAAGAACACGAAGTATATATAAGTACTAATACAGCTTGTTCCAGTGGTGACTTATCCACATCTGTTATGGCTATTTATAACGATAAAGCCCGTGCCACAACAACCATCAGAATAAGCCTTTCAAGTATCACCACATTAGACGAGGTTAATAAATTCTTAACTTTCTTCCATGGTGAATATCAAAAATTTATCAAACTAAAAATGAAATAATAAGAAGTTTCAAAAACTTCTTTTATTATGACTAAAAACTAAAAAATATCCCATATTAAAAATATAATATGATATAATGAATGGGACTAGTAGAAAGGAACTATTATGAAATTTTGTGAATTAACCGAAACTGAATTTGATACTTTTAGTAAAGAAGTATCTTGCAAAAACTTTTTTCAATCTCTAGAAACTTTAAAACGTTATAAAAATAATAAAGAAGAAGTCTACTTAGTAGGAGTTAAAGATAATGATAAAGTAGTAGCGGCATCTATCCTTGTTGCCTATAAAGAATCTAAATATTTTAACTATAAAACTTTTAATGCTTACAAAGGCTTTTTAATGGACTATTCTAATAATGAACTTCTTAAATTTTTTACTAAAGAAATTAAAAAATTTATTAAGAGTAAGAAAGGATTTAGATTATATATTGACCCTTATATTGTTAGTGAACAAAGGGATACTGATGGTAAAGTAGTCGAAGGTGGCATAAATAATTTAAGTGTTAAAGAATCTCTTCTTACTTTAGGATATCACTATATTGGTGAATATACCCAAGTAAAATGGAACTACTGCTTAGATATCAAAGGCAAAACTAAAGAAGAACTATTTAAAACCTTCAAACCAAATACCAGAAATAATATCAATAAAACTTTAAATAAATATTTATTAAATGTTAGAAAACTAACCCTTGAAGAACTTCCTTTATTTAAGAAAGTAACTGAAGATACCTGCGCTAGACGCATGTTTAAAGATAAAACTTTAAAGTACTATCAAGATATGTACAAGGCTTTTAAAGATAAAGTTGTTTTCTATATTTGTGAGTTAGATTGTGATAAATACATCGCTAACTTAGAAAAAGAAATCGAAGCTGCTAACGAACGAATTATAACCCTTAGTGATTCACCTTCTAATAAAAATCGCAAGTTATCCCTAGCACAAGAAGTTAAAAGTAATACTAAAAGAATTGAAGAAGCCAAAGCCATAAAAAAAGAGAAGGGCAACATTGTTCCTTTATCGGCTGCAATGTTTATCCTTTGGGGTGATGAAGTAGTATATCTTTTCAGTGGCTCTTATGATGAATATATGAGCTTTTGTGGCCAATATCGCCTACAATGGGAAATCATTAGTTATGCTTGCGATAATCACTATTCAAGATATAACTTCTATGGTATTAAAGATTTATTTAATCCTCAAGGTAAAGATTATGGTGTTTATGAGTTTAAAAAAGGCTTTAATGGTTATGTTGAAGAGCTTTTAGGGGCGTTTGTTATTCCAACTAATTTACTAGGTAAAATTATCTATCTAATTAAGAAGTAAAAATTATATTTTAGAAGAATGTACTTTCTTCTTTTTTTATTGCCAATTTTGTTTGTTTTATGTCAAATTTATGTCAAATTTTGACATTTTTGAAAAAACTTTGCCAAAAATGCAAAGAAAAAAAAGAAAATTGGCCCTTTTCCGGTAATAAAGAGTAGTGGATGGATAGAATTTTCCCCTCTTAGAAAAATCGGAGGTTTTGATGAAAAAACTAGCAAAAAATCTATGGAGAAGGGTGGTGATAAAATGATCGACAGTATAATAAACGAGACTAAAGTTGTGCCGAGAAATATTGTAGAATACAAAAAAATCAATCCAGATTATCAAATTCCACTTATTTATGACCGACCTTTTAAAGCCGTTTGTAAAACTTATAAAGAATTTATCAATAAAATTTTAATCGAGTTACTAGATGTTAATCCCAAAAGCATTGAAGCATCTTATTTTGTTGATGCTGAACTACCACTCGAACAACATAGTAGTAAGAAAATGATAACAGATTTATTGTTACACGTTGAGGATAATTTTTTTATTGATGTTGAAGCTTATTCAAGTTTTTCGGCTGGTAATGTTATTAAAGGTACAAATTATGCCTTTCGGATTGTTATAAGTGAAGAAGTTGATGGTAAAAATTATAAGAAGTTAAGACTTATTCAAGTAAACTTTATTCGTGGTAATTATGCTGATTGCAATTATCTTACTGAAGGCTTTGCCATGAGAAGCAACCGAACCAATAAAGTAATGAAATATACACCAGAATTTGTTTTCGTTTATCTTGAAAATGTCGAAGAAATTGCTTATAATGAAACTAGGAATTGGTTATATAGAGCCTTAAAAATGTTAGTTAGTAGTAGTATTAAGGAAACTAAAATGCTAGCAGGTGATGATCCAATACTTAGTAAGGTGGCTTTCTTTATGAAAAATTATTCAAATCAATATAGTAATTTAATGTATATTAACGAGCAAGAAGAACAAGAAAAAGTATATAATACTGACATGGCTTTAGCTGCCGAGACTGGTGAGAATAAAGGCCGTCTTGAAGGCCGTCTTGAAGGTCGTCTTGAAGAAAAAAAAGCAATTGTTAAAAATTCTTTAGAGAATAATCTTGATATTGAAACAATAGCTAAGATTACTAACTTATCTATAGAAGAAGTTCAAAAGATTAAAGAAACTTTAGAAAAATAACAACAAAGATTCTACTTGAAAAAAGTAGAATTTTTTCTCCTAAACCTTAAGAAACTTAAAAACTTACCTAGAGTGAAGAAAAAGTAAAATATTGGTAAAACATTAGTCAACTTTCCAATTGAAAAGTAGAAAAAAATTTAGTATAATTATCTATAAGGTAGGGAGGATACTTATGCGTAAGATAATGGCTAGTTTAGATATTGGCGCAAATGCCTTAAAGTTAGTAGTAGCAGAAACAGTAGGAGAAAAGCTAAATATTTTAGGCGTAAGTACGATTCCTAATAACACAATTAAAAAAGGTAAAATAATTAATAAAGAAGAATTAGCAAACAAATTAAAAGAACTATTTAAAGATATTAACGATAGACTAGGTTTTGAAGTTACTAAAACCCTAGTAATTGTACCTTCCAGTAGTGCTGAATTCACTCTAGGTACAGGAAGAATCGATGTAAAATCAGAAGATGGCATCATAACTGCCGAAGATATCGTATCCGTAGTTAAAAAAAGTGCTTACCATGTCGTTCAAGATAACATGGAACTAGTTACAATAATGCCAATCAACTATACCCTAGAAGATGGAACCAAAGTATTAGAGCCTAAAAACTTAATCAGTAAAACTCTTGAAGTAAAAACTGTCATAATAAGTGCATTAAAAAGTGAAGTCTATGACTACTTAGAATGCTTAGAAAAAATAAATGTTGATGTTGTTGATATAGCCTTCGCTTCTATAGGCGACTACTTTCAATTTAGAAATAAAGAATTTGATAAACAAGTTGGAGCCATCATAAACATTGGTGAACAAACCACCTGTGTATCAATAATCAATAAAGGTGTCCTAACCAACACCTCCACAACCTACCTAGGAGGTTCTAACGTAACTAACGATATTGCCTACATCTATAAAATAGATAAAGAAAAAGCTAAAGATATCAAAGAAGAATTTGCCTTAGCCCATAAACGAATGGCAATATCTGCTGAAACCATTAATATCAAAAATAAAGAAGAAAAAAACATCAGTATAAATCAATACGAAGTAAGTGAAGTAGTTGAATCCCGACTAAAAGAAATACTTAACTTAGCAAAAAAGCAAATAAACATCTTAACAAAAAAAGAAATTAGTTATATAATACTTACAGGTGGAGTAACAGAGACTAAAGATTTTAACTTAGTAGCCGAAAGTATTTTTGGTAAAAATGTTACTCTTGGTAATATTCATGAACTAGGCGTTAGAAATAATATATATTCTAGTGTAGTGGGACTAATAAAATGGTATGATTATAATCAAAAGTTAAAAAATAGAGAATATTCATTATTAAATATAAAAGAACAAGAAGAATTTAGCAAATTATCCAATGGGGAAGAACTATCAAGTAATGGAGTAATTGGAAAAGTATTCGGCTATTTCTTTGATTAAATAAGGAGAGATAATATGTACGAAGCAAAAGTAGATCAAATAGCAAAAATTAAAGTAATTGGTGTTGGTGGCGGTGGATGCAATGCTGTTAATAGAATGATTGAATCAGGAGTTATTGGGGTTGAATTTATTGTTGCTAATACAGATTTACAAGTATTAAATGTTAGTAAAGCAGAAACTAAATTACAAATAGGTAAAACTTTAACTGAAGGTTTAGGGGCTGGTGCCAATCCTGAAATAGGTAGAGAAGCGGCTCAAGAAAGTAAGAAAGATATTGAAGAAGCCTTACAAGGTGCTGATATGGTCTTTGTAACTTGCGGTATGGGTGGTGGAACAGGTACTGGTGCTGCACCAATAGTTGCTGAAATTGCTCAAGAACTAGGGGCACTAACGGTAGGTATCGTTACTAAACCTTTTAAATTTGAAGGTAAGAAGAGAATGGAACAAGCCGAAGTAGGTATTGACGAACTAAGAAAACATGTTGATACCATTATCGTTATTCCAAATGATAGATTAAGAGATATAATCGACAGAACAACTCCTATGATTGAAGCTTTCAAAGAAGTAGATAATGTTTTAAGAAGAGGTGTTCAATCAATATCAGACCTAATTGCGGTATCTGGTCTTGTTAACTTAGACTTTGCCGATGTTAAAGCAATTATGGCTAAACGTGGTAATGCTATTATTGGTATTGGTATTGGCGTTGGGGAAAATAGAGCCATTGAAGCGGCTAAACAAGCTGTAGCAAGTCCGTTACTTGAAACCACAATTGATGGTGCTACTGATGCCATTATTAATATTACTGGTGGTAACTCGTTAACTTTATTTGAAGCTGAAGATGCTGCTGAGGTCGTAAGAGGAGCAGCTAAGACTGATATCAATACTATATTTGGTGCTGTTATTAATGAAAACTTAAATGATGAAGTTATTGTTACTGTAATTGCTACAGGATTTGATGACAATAATCAAGCTTTTGATGATGACTATCCAAGTATGAGTAGTTATAATACTAAGAATGATGAAGATGATGATGGTGATATCGATATTCCTCCATTCTTAAGAAGTAGAGATGATTTTTAGAAACCTTGTTGGTTTCTTTTTTTAATATATATATTGACTATTAGTGTAATAAATGCTATATATTATATGTAAATGTTAATCGCTTCTAGGTTGGGCGAGTAATAAATAATCCTAGTCGTGAAATGTTAATCGCCTCCGAGTGGTGCGAGTAATAAATGAGCTCGGTTGCAAATGTATAAAACATAATTAAAACAAAAAATGAAATGTATGATAAAATAAAAAAGAGGTGGAATTACTATGAATATTTCTAAAGTAAATACAAGTTTAACATTTGATTATTTAACAAAAACTCCAGAGAATTTATATCTAGATAGAAAAAGAGCTAAAGTAGCATTACAAGATTTAGCAAATGAAATAGCATCATTTGCAAATGCTAATGGTGGGGTTATTGCCGTTGGAATAGCAGACGATGGATTAATAGAAGGTTTCAATCAATATGGATCTAAAAAATTAAATGATTGTCAAAAAGTTGTTTCTAGTTATTTAAATCCTTCTCCTATTTATGAATGTGAACTAGTTAATATTAAAAATCAAAAAAATGAAGATGATAATATTTTATTATTTCACATAGAACCAGCAATGAATTATATAATCAGAAACAATAAAGATGAAGTTTATTGCAGACAAGGTGACTCTTCAATCAGATTAACATCGGATCAAGTTAGAAGTCTAGAATATGATAGAAAAGAACGTGATTTTGAAGCTGAAATTTTGATTGATTCTTCAATTAATGACATTGATGAAGATATGGTTGAATTATATAAGAAAAAGCTAGGAACCAATATTTCGACTGAGCAAATATTAAAAGCAAGAGGATTTTTAAGAGAAAAACAAGGAAATTTGCATTTAACCAAAGCAGGAATGCTGTTATTTGGCAAAAATCCATCAATATATTTACCAAGTGCTAGAGTTCGAGTTTTAAAATTTGAAGGAACCAATTTTCAAGTTGGAACAGAAATGAATATTATTAAAGACAAAACCTTTGATTCATGTTTATATAAAACCATTGAACAGGCAAGAGAATTTATCAATACTCAGTTAAGAGAATTTACACATTTAACCCAATCAGGAATCTTTGAAACTGTACCTGAATATCCAGAATTTGCATGGTACGAGGGGTTGGTAAATGCTGTAACACATAGAGATTATAGTAATAGTGGTGAACACATAACAATTAAATTATTTGATGATAGATTAGAAATATGTTCTCCTGGAAGACTCGGAGGATTTGTTACACTTGATACAATGAGAACAAAAAGATATTCTAGAAATCCACAAATTGCTAGAGTATTAAACGAAATGGGAATAGTAAGAGAGTTGAATGAAGGCGTTAAAAGAATTTATAGTGAAATGCAGAAATTTTTCTTAAAAGATCCAATATATTCTGAACCGGATAGAAATTCTGTATTACTAGTTCTTGAAAATAATATTGTTATGAGAAGTAAGAGAAAAGAAGAGAATTTGTTGAAAAACAATATTATTCAAGAAAATTGGGAAAAGTTAAACTATTTAGAAAGACAAGTATTAACTACAATATATGATAAAGGAGAAATAAACTCTGAAGAAACAGCAAAAATAATTAACAGAGGAAAAACTACTGCAGTCAAAATGCTAAATAAATTAGCAACCATGGATTTGATTGTTTGGATAGGAACTTCTAAATCAGATAATAAGGGTAAATACATTATAAAGAATTAGAATAGTTCAATAGTTCCGTTCAATTCCGTTCAATTCCGTTCAATTCCGTTCAATTCCGTTCAATTCCGTTCAGTTCCGTTCAGTTCCGTTCAGTTCCGTTCAGTTCCGTTCAATTCCGTTCAGTTCCGTTCAATTCCGTTCAGTTCCGTTCAATTCCGTTCAATTCCGTTCAGTTCCGTTCACTTAATTTTAAAATAGAAGAGACTAATATATTTAAACTATCTTAAATAAAAGATTGTTAAACTTTATCTAGCTAGATAGAGTTTTTTCTAAAAAAAAACTATATTTCTATAGCTTATTTGATATAAATAAATTACATTAAGAATCTTTATTATTAACTATACTTTTAGGATAAGGTCTCCTTTGATCCGTAAGGTATAATAAATAATCTATTGATACATTATAAAATTGTGCTAACTTTACAAGTTTGTCAACCGGCATTAATCTAAGTCCTGTTTCGTATCTAGAATACTGAACTTGACTAATATTTAGTACGTTGGCAATATCTTTTTGCAATAAATCTTTATCTTCTCGAATTTCCTTTAGTCTATCTAGGTTCATAACAGATACTCCACTTCATTAATTATTTTACCCAGTTAGATTTTTTTATACTCTTATTTAATACCAAATGGTTATATAAATTATATCCGTTTAGTTATGGGAAAACACTTAAAAATGAATAAAGGCTTAATTATACTAGTGTATATAGAAATAACATAAATACATAGTTTTTTTAAAATAAAATTTATAGTATAATATAATTGAGGTACAAAGATATGGATAATAAAGAAATGATTGAAATATTAATAAAAAAATTAGAAGAAAAAGAGCAGGGTATAGAAGCCAATCTAAATACCTATACTAATCTTTTAAATGAATTAACTGATGCTTATGATTCTTTAGAAGAAACGGATATAAATGATTATGAAGAAACCTATAATATACTTAGAAAAATAGCTGATAAATATCATATAAATTATTTTCCTAGGGAAATAACACCCAACTATATTACAAGTGTTAAAAATGATATTAATAATCGTATATATCGTGTTAAATTAACTATTAAAAAAGTTAGATATCAAAGTATCGATGTAAAATCCCTAAGAGATTATTTAACTTAGAAACTATTTTAAATGCCCCAATTGATTCTACTGCTAAATCAAATCTTTTAGCTAAAGTGATCTATAGTATCAAAGATTACCAACTACAAAATGAACTTCTAAAACAAATTATGTTTAGTAACTATAATGTTTCTAAACAAAAAATAAATAGTATGAAGAAAAAAGAATCTACCAAGAAACTTGCTTCTAAGAAAGGCATTATTAAAGATACTGGATCCAAAGAATACCTTAAAGTTACTACCTTTGATCCTAAGAGATTAGAAATGTTACTAGTAAACATTGATAGCATTTTAGAAAATAATAACTATTTAATTAAGAATGGCTATCCAACTAAAGTCAATGAATACTTTGAAACTATTAAAGATAATCCTAGACATGAATATACTTTAGAAGATCCTAAAGAAAATTTACTATTAATTTTAAAAGACATGGAATATCTAAAAAATGCTTCTATGGATAATGAAACTAAGTTTAACCATCTAACTAATGCTATAGAAAACTATACATTGGTAAAAGAACTATATAATGAGTTTGAAGAAGAACAACGTAGTATTAAAGAAAATGAAGCGAAAATCATTAAGTTAGAACATGACCACCAGGAAATATTTGAAAAAATAACTTCTATCATAAAAAATTATGATATAGAAAGCGAGACCCTAACCGTTGAAGAGAAAAACTTACTAAATAGTGTCCTAGGGTTCTTAAAGCAAAATGATTTTAGTGCTGAAGATGATACCACTAGTTTAAGTAGTGCTGAAGCCTTATGCTCTGCAAGTCCTAGATTAAGTGTTGATTTCTGTAAGAAATATGATATTGAAAGTAAAGTTAAGTCATACTACGAAGACTATTTAAGTGCGGAAACCTTAGAAGAAAAAGAATTCGTTTATAGTTTTCTAGAATCCTTAATCCAAGAACTAGAATCTGTTGAGGTCATGAAAGTTGAAGATGAACTAGAAGCTAAAACTGATAACATGATAGGAAAAACTAGTGATAATGTTATAATGCTTTATTTATATGATAATGATTCTAAAAATACTTATATGGAAGATTATATTTACAACGATACTGTCACAAAAAGCCAAATCAAATTAAGAGATATTGAAGGTATTAATTCTTTAATCAATCGTCTTAAAATCGATAGTGGGGAGAATAGATCATTCTTTCATAGAAAATCCGAAGCAGTATTAGATGGAAGCCATCATGCTACACCAATGCGCCGTATTAGAACAACTAATAATCGCTTATTATATCAACCAATAAGTCCCCTAGATTTAGGACTACCAAATAACTATCAAGTTTATGCCATTTTAACTTGGGGTATTAAACAAAGTGAATATGATATTTATAATTATGTTAAAACACCATGTATTCAACTACCTTTAAATAATCTCTTAATTAGTATATCTAACGATATTGCTTCCATTAAATCTCTAAAACTAAGTAAACAAGAAGAAGATAAACGAATTTCAAAATACATCCAAGACTTAAAAGCCAACCAAGAAAAAATCTATCAAGATTACTACGATAGAATGGAATGCTTTATTAATAATGGTCATAAACAAGCTAGAAGGGGGACAAGATAATGAATTTAAATAAATTAGTTGAAATCTTTAAAGACCTTGAAGTCAGTACTAAGAATATTAGAGAATTCTTAAAAAGCGATGATTATTTTGCTAACTATTCTAGATATCAAGAACTAGCCGAGATAGTTAAATCTACTAACTATGGCTTATTAGAAATGGATGGTCGCCTTGCTGAATTAAATCTAACTTTTGAAGAAATCCAAGAATATTCTAGTATCAAGAAAGTCTTGCTAGCATTCCAAGATAATCCCGTCTTAACATACCCTAGTGGTCTTTTAAACCAAATTAGAGATGCTAATATAACTAAAGTTATAATAAACAAACTTATAGAAAAACAAAATATATATCAAGGTAAATATAAAAGATATACTAAAATAGTTGATGATTGTGATACTTTAACTAAGATAATTACAAAGTTACAAAATCTTACTCCCACTGATTACATAACCCCTGAGTTAATGACTATAATCTCTAATTTCTTAGAAAATAAAGAAGAATATAACCAAGATGATGAACAAGTCTTTAAACGTAATAATCACATATATAAGTTAATCATGGAACAAAATATTGATGCTTATAACTATGAACTTAAACAAGTAATTGTTGAAAGAACTCATCGTACTTATAATAAAGTTCAAACAGAGTTAATTACTAAAGAAGAACTTTTAAAGGTATTTACTCAATATGGTTATGACATAGATAATCTAAATGATGAAGTAATAAATGAATTTAAACACAATATCTCTAAAGAAGATTTAATAAATAACTTTGAATTTTTAAAGAAACACTTATTGCTACCAACAAACATGAATAGTAAAACTTTAACTATCCTTTGTGGTTGCAATGGCGAAATCATTAACTACTTAGAAGACTTCTCTAATAAATATGGCATCTCTATTATTAAACTAATGCAGGTAACTCCCAATATCTTTATTAGTAAACGTAACAGTATCAAATCTAACTTAGAAAAAGACAGCATTCCTATTCAAAGTGCCTTTAAAGACTTTGTTCAAAACATTAACTTAATTGAAACTCTAGGATACAATATTCATGATTCTTATAGTACTTGTCCTTCTTTTTTTACATATCCTCATAGCACTTTAAAAAATAATGTTCAATCCTTAGAATTATATGGTATTAAAAAAGATAAACTAGCTAAGAATTTTAAACTAAGTGGCCTAAAATCTACTGAGATATTATCTACTATTGATGCCTTTATCGAAGTAGGAGAGCTAGACTACTTACTAAGTAATACTTCTAGATTTTGTATATGTTACGATAGTCCAATGTTATATCGCCTATACTATGTTAAAAAGTATAATGAATCACACCCTAATAATAAGATAGAATATAAAAGTAAAAGAAACCATAATAACCTAAGTAATATAATATCTAACTTAGAAGATAATACTCTAGGTATTAATAGTACTAATGCCTTAGAACGTACTAACACTATTATTCCTCAAGTATTTGATGTTGATACTACTAAAGAAATTGAAGATAAAATTAAAGATAATAATGTTACTTATGATTTTACTAAGATTAATAATCCATATATTACATATTTAGAACAAAACAACAAAGTTAGTAATAATGCGTATAATATTTGTGGTGTTATTATATCTAGATTTAAAGTTCTAAGATTATATGCTTCTTTAAGTAATATGAGCTCTAGTATAGATAAATTATTATTATTTTGTATTACTTATCATTCTAAGATTACGGACCAAGAATTTACTAATATGAAAGAGTATATTGAATCAATAGTAAATGAACCACTTATAGGAGGAAGAAAATGAAAGAAAAATTAACGAATTTAGGTGTATCTTCCTATGTTTATGAAGAACTTATAAGTACTGATCTTGCTACTTTAAGTAATTTAGAATTAAACTGGGATATAGTAAGCAAAAATATTAAGTACTTAAAGTCTCTAGGTCTTACTTGTATTGATGAACTACTACTTTATAGTTCTTTGGTATTCATGTTAAACCCTAAAGACTTAGAAAATAAAATAAAAAGGCTCGATAAAGATACCTTTACTGCCGAAGTTAACGAAGACTTCTTTAAAATAGAAAAGTTATACCAAGATTAAGACAGCTAATAAAGGCTGTTTTTTTATGCGAGAATATGATATATTTAACCCGAGGTTATCTATGAAAATAATAAAATATACGAAAAAAAATAAAAATACTTACGAGATTACGTTAGAAAATAAAGAAATAATTACTATCTATGATGAGTTAATTTTAAAATACGATTTATTAATTACTAAAGAATTAGATGATTATACTAAAAAACTAATCTTAGAAGAAAATACTTATTATGAAGCCTATTATAAAGCTTTAAAATACTTAAGTATTAAGATGCGTACTAACTTAGAAATAACTAAGTATCTAAGTAATTACCCTAGTAATATTATAGATAAAGTAATAACTAAATTATATGAAGAAAACTATTTAAACGATGAATTATATATTACTAGCTATATTAATGATCAAATTAATCTCAACAATAAAGGCTACAACAAAATACTTAAAGAACTAGAACTCATGGGGTTTGATAGTAATACTATATCTTATTATCTTAACTTAGTAGATCATAATACTTGGTTAAATAACATTAATAAATATATAACTAAAAAAAATAAACATGACTATAAAGGTTCTTCAAAAAACTATAAGTTAAAGATACTAAACGATTTATTAAATAAAGGTTATTTCAAAGAAGATATTACCCAGTGTCTAGATAATTTAGAAGTTAAAGATGATAAATCTAATATTATTAAAGATTATGATAAAGCATACCTTAATCTAAGCAAGAAATACCAGGGTAGAGAACTAGACTACAAAATAAAAAATAAACTTCTAAGTAAAGGCTACGACTACCAGACAATCGAAAATTTATTCCATGAAAAAAAGGCTTAACCTAGGCCTTTTTATTTTGAGCTTTAGAATCAGATTCTTGAGCTTGTAATAAAGAATTTTGAATGTAGTTAGTATAACTTGTTTTTAATTCACTATCCGTAATATTTAAATTATATTTCTTTCTAAGCTCTTGCATTGCTTTAATAGAAGCTTCGCTATGACTAGAAACATAAGTATTACTTAAAGTATCTAAGATAGTATCACGAACATCATCTAAACTTGCTTTTTCTTTAGTTTCTGTTCTTAAAATAATATGATAACCAAGTTCTGATTCTACAACCTCAGTAGTATACTCATTATCTTTTAACTTATAAGCAGCATCTACTACTTTAGTATAATTAGAACCTAAAGTATCAGTATTAATAACACCTAAATTACCACCATCATTCTTAGTAGACTCATCATTACTATATTCTTTAGCTAACTCACTGAACTTAGCTTGTAACTCATCATTAGAAACATTCTTTAACTTTTCTAAGACTTCATTAGCCTTATTCTTAGCATCTTCCTTAGCTTTATTCTTATCATCATCTGAAGCATTAGAATCATAATTAACACTAAATAAAATATGAGAAATCTTAATATCTGGTTTAATAGAATCTTTATAATACTTCTTAATCTCACTTTCTTTTATTTGTGCTTTAGCATAAGAAGTAACAGCTTTCTCTTGTAAATAATTTAAATATAAACCATCTTGATACTCTTCCTTAGTATTATAACTAGTATAATATTGAATAGCACTTTCTAACTTATCACCATATTGTTCCTCAAGTTGTTTCATCGTAGTTTCAGCAGATTCCTTAGCAGCATTTAAATCATTAGGATATTCTTTCTCTAAAATAATTTTATCAATCATATTAACAACTACTTCTAAACCATAACGATTTTTTAAAGAATTATATAAATCATTAACACTTATCTTAGTATTATCCTTTAATTCAACGACAACTTCATCTCCATTACTAAGTTTAGGAATTTCCTTATTACCACAACCAGTAACCAAAAATAAACTAACAGCCCCTATGATTATAGTCTTTTTTAAATATTTATTCATCTTTATCTCTCCTTCTTTCTTATTATAGCATTTATTTTTTAAAAAAATAGAGAACTTTACACAATTTTAACATGATTATAAGGATTTTTAGCTTAAATTACATACACAAAAAAATTCTAGAGCCATAAAATATAATGAATACAAATAAAGGAGGAATGATTTATGAATAACGGTGCTTGTGGCTGCATGGGTCCTGCTATCATCTTAGTATTATTTATTTTACTTATAATCATTGTTGGGGCATTTATCTAAAAATATGAAGAAATGTAATAATAGTGAGGCATCCCCTCAAAATAATAGTGGTTTATTTATAATCGTTTTATACATTTTACTAGCCATTATTTTAAGTAGTTTTATTTTTTATTAAAAGGGTGTATAAGCACTCTTTTCTTAAGTATAAGTATCTAACTTTGTCAACAAATAAGTAAATCTTTTGCATAATATTAGAAAGTAGGATATAATTAATATGGTGGTAAATATGGCAAAAAAGAAAAAAAGAAAAACAGATGAAACTAGTAGTTTTCAATATAGCGTTGAATTAACTGGTCTTATTTTAGTTCTAATTGGCATTATTGGTTTTGGTTTTGGTATTGTAGGAGCTTTTATTAAGAAATTTGCCATGTTCTTAGTTGGAGAATTTTGGTGGGGTATTTTATTATTACTTATTTATTTAGGTACTATGATGCTTATTAAAAGAAAATTACCTAAGTTCTTTAGTTCTAAGTTAGTAGGACTATATATCTTATTTACAATGATCTTAGTCTTAGCACACTATACTTTTATTAAAACAAATATTAATCTTACTAGTGTAATTAACGCCACTAAAGATAATTATATGGAACGTATTTCAACTATTAATGGTACTGGACCTATTTTATCAAGTGGTCAAGGTAGTATTGCTATTGGTGGAGGTTTTATTGGAGCTTTAGTTAGTGGGATATTAGTACAATTCTTTGGGTTTATTGGTACTATGATTGTTGTTGGCGTATCAAGTATCTTTGGCTTAGTACTATTATTTGATATTAATTTTAGTGAGGTTTGGGACTCTCTAAAAGAGTACTTTGCTTCTCATAAGAGAGATGACGATGAAGAGGACGAAGAGGAAGAAGTTCCTATATCTAATGCCACAATTCATAATGAAGAAGATAACTCTAAGGTCGTTATTACGAGTGTCGAAGAGTTAAAAAATCATTCCAATACTATTAGTACACCTAAAGAACCCGTTATTACAAGTGCTCAAAGTATGTCAGAACATGTTACTCCAGAAAGAGTAGAGGAACCAATCATTACCGGCCTACAAAATAGTAACTATAAATTACCTAGTATAAATCTTCTTGATTTACCTAAAAATGATGGTAAGAAAAACTCAACGGAGTTTATTAAAACTAACAAAGTTATTTTAGAACGTGTTTTACAAGAATTTGGTATTAATGGTAAGGTTGTTGAAATCCATGTTGGACCTGCTGTTACTCAATTTGAAATACATATTCCTGCTGGTACTAAACTAAGTAGGATAGTTAGCTTAGATAAAGAAATTGCCCTAGCATTATCCGCTAAAAGTATTAAGATAGAAGCCCCAATTCCGGGTAAGAATACGGTTGGTATCGAAATACCAAACCCAGTTATATCAGCAGTTAAAATTAGAGAAGTCCTAGGAAATATTCCTGAATCTCAACAAAAAGCTAAGATTTTGGTTTCTTTAGGTAAAGACATCATGGGTCGTGTTCAAACAGCTGATATTTCCAAAATGCCCCATCTTCTAGTAGCTGGTTCTACTGGTTCTGGTAAATCGGTATGTATTAATTCCTTTATTGCTAGTATTTTAATGCGTTATCGACCTGATGAAGTAAAACTTATGATGGTTGATCCTAAAAAGGTTGAGTTATCTAATTACAATGGTGTTCCTCACTTATTATGTCCCGTTGTTACTGACCCTAAGAAAGCTTCTTTGGCCTTACAACGTATCGTAAGTGAAATGGAACGTAGATATAATGAATTTGAAAGAGTTGGCGTTAAAAATATTGCCGGCTACAATGACTATGTTGATAAATGTAATAATAATAATCCGCAAGCTAATATGACTCATATGGGTTATATCGTTGTTATAATCGATGAACTTGCTGACCTTATGTTAGTCGCTGCTAAAGAGGTTGAAGATTCAATTATGCGTATTACCCAAATGGCTCGTGCCGCTGGCATTCACTTAATTGTTGCAACCCAAAGACCTTCAACCGATGTTATTACGGGTGTTGTTAAAGCTAATATTCCTTCACGTATCTCTTTTGCCGTATCAAGTCAAATCGATTCTCGTACTATCCTAGATTGTACTGGTGCCGAAAAACTATTAGGTAAAGGTGATATGTTATATCTACCTATGGGTGAGAATTCGCCAATTCGTATTCAAGGATGTTTTATATCTGATGAAGAAATCGCTAGAGTAATTGATTATGTTTGTAAAGAACAAGTTGCCCAGTATGATGAATCAATTACGGCACCTTCCAAAGATGATGATCATAACCCAGTATCGGGAGATCCTGAAGATTATGAAGATCCATTATATGATCAAATCGTTGAGTTTGCCGTTCAAACTGGTAAGGTTTCTGCATCCCTTCTTCAACGTAGGTTTAGATTAGGTTATAACCGTGCCGCTAGGGTAGTTGATTTACTTGAAGAACGTGGTATTGTTGGTCCTGCCAATGGTTCTAAACCTCGTGAAGTCTTGGTTAAGTTAGAAAATAAACAAAATGAAGAGTAGTTGCTATTCTTCATTTTTAAGTTATTAAGGTGTAGCAGAGGTAGACTTTTGGGTATTGGCAAAATGTTTATTTTGTGGTAGTATCTTTATAGGATATGAACTATTGGTTCATAAATAGAAAGAAGGATATTTTATGTTAGGTAATAATATATTATTTACACAAAATAAACAAAATGGGGGGGGCATTTTTACTACTAAGTAAGATATCCTCTAGATACACCATGTTAGGTGGTGCATCTTTATGAACTTTAAAAGAAAGCTTTGGTGGGCTCAACATAAGAATGATGTTTATAAATATTCAAAATTTATTTTACTATTTTTAATAGTTACCATATCTATTATTTATTTTACATATTCTAAGTTTAGTAGTAGTAATGAAGCTACTATGTATGAAACCACTGTTGAGCCCTTTATTAAAAATGATTATTTTATTGCTAGTTATATAGATGGTGAATGGTCAAATGAAATTCCTGGTAAGAACGATGGTTATATTGTAGATAAAATAGTTTGTGATAATGGAACTACAGGTACTTGGGATTACAATAATTGGCGTATATATATTGATAATGCAACTAAGAAAACAAAGTGTAGTCTATTTTTTGTTACGGGTAGTTTAATTGATGTTGAGTTATATCAAGGTTTAATTCCTGTAACTTATAATTCAAGGGGGGATGTAGTTGTTGCTGATACGTCTACTAAGTGGTATGACTATTCCAACCATGAGTGGGCGAATGCTGTCTTAGTTAACTGTGCTGATAGTACGATTAAATCTAAGTATTTTAATGATGATATGAGTTTAAAATCTAGTGCTGTTGGTTCGACTATTTCTATGGATGAAATTTTACAGATGTATGTTTATATTCCAAGATATAGATACAAATTATTTAATGCCAATAATGGAACAAGCAAGGAACGAGCTGTTGATATTATTTTTGAAAAAGTTGGTACTGAGAAATCTAATGGTACTGAAAATGGTGAGTGGCTAACTCATCCAGCTTTTACTTTTGGTAATACTGAATTACCTGGTATTTGGGCTGCTAAATTTGAAGCCTCAGGTACAACTGATAATTATCAAATTAAACCAAATCAAAAATCTTTAACAAATATTAACTTAGCTACAATGTATAATACATCAAGAAGTACTATTTTAAATGCTTCA